>ENA-UEPL01000131-UEPL01000131.1-human-gut-metagenome-genome-assembly--contig:-NODE-131-length-68206-cov-30.614672_pt1 | contig 68206 bp, 90 predicted proteins | sample MGYA00242896_ERZ507908 | MGnify/ENA primary metagenome ERZ507908 (study PRJEB26167, sample SAMN06115518) | human gut metagenome | host: Homo sapiens | place: China:Chongqing | collected 2015-08-20...
ACCATACCTGCATCGTTGAAACCTCTCCAGTCATTCGGGAATTGTCTCATGCAAGTTTCATAGATAGCCAATTTGTCATTGTTGTTATCGAATAAAGTCGCAGAATAAAGCAATTCCTCAACATTCAATTCAGCAGGACTTGATTTAGCTAAAGCTTTCAATTCATCATCTGATTTACCAATCAACTCGGTATTTACAACAAACAAAGATCTTCTTAATTTCGGAAGGATTTGATCAGCAACAACCGCAAAAGCAGAAGCGATATTTCTGATTTCTCTCTCTCTTACTTCAGGATCAGAATGCATAGACAATACGCGAAGAATCAATTCTTTATCTTGGATATTTGATTCTTCCATAGCTTTCTTGAATCCATCCCAGTCTTCAGCTACAACGAAATTCTTGAAGAAATTCTCGTCTTTATATTGCTCAACTTTACCTTTCTTCATTTGCTTTTTCAAGAAAGTAGAAGAACTCTTTTCACGTTGGTTAGCTAATTTCTCGTTGAAGTCATAAGCACCATCAGGAGAAGCGTATGATCTAACATCAATTCCGTTCAAGTTCATATTTTCTTTTGCAGCAGCTTCTTTGATATAAGCCTCTAACTTTTTCATTTCCTCAGAAGTCATTTCTTTAGAACGAATGTTTGCAGAGTTAATCAAATAATAGATAGCAGCCTCTTCTTGTTGTTTGATAATCCGTTGGAATTTATCCTCTCCAACTGAAGTTGCAGGAGCGTTCACTACCAAAGTTTCAGTAGCAATCACACCATCACCAATTTTTCTCGGATCGAATTTCACAGTTTTGGCGCCTTTTGCCCCGGTAATATCGATTTCCAAATCAGAAAGTCTCATTGCATCCTCGTAAGGAATACGGCTCATGTAAGAAACAGTCTTACCAGCTTCGTAAGGAATCACTTCTGCATTACCCTGAACTTTCTCTCCTTGGATAGCTTTCATTTCATAAGCTTTCTCTCCTCCCTTGAAACGCAATACAGGGGTAGCCTCAATAGCCACTTTTTTGTTAAAATATTTAGCCGGGAAAGTTACGTCTATCTTCAAATCAACCATTCCTCCTTTAGCCACTAATGTCTCCGGCATAACTTATTTTGAATTCTTATTATTTTTGTTTTTCTTTTGTTATTTTATTTTTTGGCTTATCTTTTCCGCGCAGTTCAGGCAAATATCAATACCTTCAATAGAAAGAAGCTTCTCTTTATTCCCACATATCGCACATCGTCCCTGCTTAATAATATGCTTTGTTAAAATTAGCTTTCCTTCTTGTTCACATAATTCAATCTCGTCATTTGACTTCCAGCCTAAACTATTTCGTAATTCCATTGGGATTACAATGCGGCCTACACTATCAATTTTCTTTATTATCATTTACATCCTATTGAGGTGGATTCATCATATTAATGAAAGTGGCATAAGAATGAGTTTCAATCATTGGCCCTGTCCCACCCGCGGCTTTTTCTCGAATATCAAAATATGTTGCTGGATTTCTATATGTCCATTCAATTATCTAATCATTATTAGTATTCAAACGTTTTTCTGTATAATCAAGCAACTGTTTAAACTTCGTAAAATTATCACGTTTAAAATTCTAACTATTATAATAAAGGAAACCTTGAATATAAAAATAACCAAACAAAAGTAAAGTTAGCAGCTGATTCTGAGTAAAACTTTCGTCATGATACTTTTCATCTAATTGTATGACTGGTTCAAGAATAGAATCAATATATTCTCCATAATATTCTTCCAAATAATTTAATCCAGTTTCAGTTGGTTTATGGCTTAAAGAATCGCCATAAGTATACCAATTATAAGTTGGTACATCACATTGCAAATAAGGTAAATGACAGCAATTTAAAATACCTTTTACAAGAGTAGAAAAGTAAATATCTTCATGAGAATATAAATCTTCACAAAAATGAATATTATATTTTAAAAGAAATTTCTCTCTATTATAAAACTTACCATGAATCCAATTATCTGCACTTGGAAGATATTGTGTAGTCTCTCCAGTTTTTGCATTAATAATATAAAATGGCGTATTTACCATTGTAGTAAGAGTCGGATTTTTTTCAATCTTATCTCTTACTGATTTAAAAGTATCTGAAATAAACTCATCATCTTGATCAATAAAAGTAATCCATTCTCCTGTTGCGTGCTCAATTCCACGCTACCGAGATGGACCCGGACCTCCATTAATTTCAGTTACATATTTTTTAATAAATAATTTATCTTTATATTTATCCAAGATTGGCTAAAAATCTTCAGTTGAACAATCGTCAATAACAATTACTTCAATATCATCAGAACAATTCTAATTAACTATCGACTACAAAAGACTATCAAGTCTATCATCTGGATTATAGCAAGGGATGCAAACTGTCCAAAAACGATTCATATATTCACCTAAATAAAAATGGTAACAGATTTTTTATTTTCTGTTACCATTATATCATATTAAGATTTAAAAGTCAAAGAATTAAGAAATGTCAATAACTAAACTCTCAATTAAAGTATCAATTGTAGTTTCGTCAAAAGTAAAACCATATTTTTCACAATAAGCTTTTACTTGTTTAATTACATAATCTTTCTTTGCTTTACCCTGCTCTTCAATATCGTCGAAATAACCATTCTTTTGAAGCTATTCCGCGGCTTCCATTGCAGCTTTAATATATTCTTTTACTCGGTCTTGTTGCTCTTGAGTCAATTTTGACTTTAGCCAAGGAATCAAATAAACTTTAATTACAAAAGTTCCCATAATAGTAAAGATTGCTGCAACTAATTGCAAAGCAGAAGTTAAAATAGGAGTAATATCAACCATATAAATCACCTTTAAGGTTCCTCTTGAATAGGAACATTAGATTCTAATAAATCAGTATCGTTTGAATCATCAACAGAAGCCGGATCAGTTAAATCAACTGCACCATTAGTAGAACTATTCTATCCCGCTTCTGCTGTTTTAATCCACGCATTAAAACCATTCTCCGCAGTCAATGCTGCAAAAATTCCAGCGTTAAATGAATAATCTGGTAATTGTCCTATGCGATAACATAAAACCATATAAGCAATAGCATAAATTACCGTACAAGTCATTGTAAAAATTATTATTTTTTTACTGAAGCGCATTTTATCTTTTTTACTCATAATACACCTCATGTATGGCTTTTGATTGCGGCTGGGCCTACATAGCCATAAACAGTTTTATACCATTGATTTTTAATTTCAGAATAGTTAATACAAGTTGATTTTCCATTTTGTGGACTAGTAATCTATCCGACAATACCATATTCCATACCTGGTCCTTTACGTACATTCCAACGACCGTCCTTAAAAGTGATAGTCTTTTGAGGAGTGGGTGGTTGAATTGGAACGGTCGGTTTAGATGGTTCAGTTGAGCGAATTGCACTACGCTCTCCCTTACCAAAAGTATAAACAGAAGAATTTTTTGTTGTAAAATCACCATCTAGCCAAACTAAAGGATTAGTTCTTTTACCAGACAGACGAACTTCAAAATGCAAATGCTTGCCATTTGGCCCAGCAGGAATTACATGTCCGGTATAACCTGCATACCCAATCAACTGTCCTGCCGTAACTCTTTGTCCTTTTGAAACGACATAACTATCTAAATGAGCATAAAGAGTTTCAACGTTTTTGCCATTATACTTTTTATCGTGAAGAATCTTTACGCAATTGCCATAACTATTTGTATCGCCATTGGTTACTCTACCGTTCCAAGTATAAACAAAATTAATTACTCCTGCTCCAGCAGCATATACAGGTTGTCTAAAAGCTACTCTTAAATCAATAGCCTAATGCAATGAACCAGCAGAATAATACCAACCAGCAGTAATTACATGCTGTCCTTGCAGTGGCCAATCTAATACATAATCAGTAGAAGAAACAACCGGAGCTGTTGAAGTCGATGGAATAACAGAACTATTTTTCTTATAACCATTTAGTCCAGCTTTTTTAATTATACTTGGATAATCTTTGTAACAATAATCTAAATCTACATTAGTAGAAATACCACTAACTTTTCCTTTTGATGAATATTGCCACATTCCGTATGGAAGTTTGGCAGAACAATTTGTTCCATACTATGCGATCCACATATCATAAGAAGTTAATTGATTATAGTTTAAACGATTATTTAACCAGTCTGCGCTGCAATAAAGCGCAGCATAATATCCTTTTCCTTCAAGGATACCAAGTGCTGTTTTGACAAGTTCTGTTTTTTGAGCTTTTGTTAAAGCAACAATGTCTTTCTCATATTCTTGATCAAAATAAATAGGATATTCAAATTGTTTTCCTTCTATCGTTTTTAATAGCGCGGCCATTTCTTGATGAACTTCACTTACTGTTGAAGCATAAGAATACCAATAGACACCAACTGGAATATTATGTAACTTTGCTTGTTTATAGTTTGTTTCAAATTGCGCGTCAACTTGAGCTGGATAATAACTACCATAGCCCGCGCGAATAATTACAAACTATACGTTAGGGTCAGCTGCAAGCTAATCCCAATTAATAGTTCCCTGATGCTTTGAAACATCAATACCTTTATATTTTGGGGTCATAAATCCACCTCCATTTACTCTAAAATAAAAGTAAAAGGTTATTTAATAAGGTCCATTTTAACCCCAAATCCCGCCACCAGAATTAGTTTTTTTATCAATATAATTAATAATATCTGATAATGAACTACCACCAAGAGTAACTGCATCAATATTTCGCAAATCAGTTGGTGAAGCAAAATCAGTAGAATCTTTATATGCTGCCGTTCCTAGTCCATGAACTTTAACATTAGTTCCTGAATCTCGAATTGAAGTTGGACCAGCGATAGACCAATCAACTCGAAAACTTCCGTTAGTTGTACCTTCTGAAAATGTGTAAGTAGTATCATTAAAAGACGCGCTTTGTGGGACATCTATATTTACTGAATGATTATTAACTAAATTTGCATTTGCTGCTTCATCTGCATATTTTGCAGTTGAAGCAATACTTTTTGGATAACCATTTTTATCACGACAATAAATTTGTCCATCTATTGTAGCAAAAATTTCACCATATTTGTTTTTATCAACATTTCCTGGTGGTTTTGGAATTGTTGAATTAGGAATCTATCGCTTAATCTACATATATCCTCACTTAGAAATTTTATCGGCAATAGTAGAAGCTACCCAAGATTCATCTTTAATTTTAGCTTTAAAACCTTCTGCCGTTACCCATCCTAAAATTCCTTGAATTAAATCTTTTGTTTTTCCATTACGGCCAATATCTACATGAACTTCAACTTCGGCACGTACTTCGTTTTCATGTAAATAAGTATTTAATTCTCTTGCAATTTCTAAGCTTTTTTCAGTTTCAGTATAAATTTTAGTATTAACATCTTTAATTTTATTTAACCAATCAATATGATAAAAATAACGTCCACCATGACCTTTATCAATTAGACAAATTACTAATACCATTTTTGTTTTGTAAGAATTTTGACTATCTGTGCCAACAATAATGCTATAATTATGCTTTTTAGTAATTTGATTTTCTTTAATTTTATCAAGTAAAAATTGATAAATTTCACTTTTTGTCATTTGTCCATTAGTTGGGTTAATAAATTTCATTTCTTCCATAAAATCACCCTTTTCAAATAAAAATCCGAATAAATATGGTATTTTTAAATACAATTATATAATACCATATTTATTCGGATTTGTCAAATTATTTATGATCTATTAAATGATTTAAAATTTCGCTATTGACACCAAGCAAATCTTGTAATTTTTCTTTGTCACCAGATGTAATATAAGAGGTTAAATGAAAAATTTCTTTCAATATTAATTTAGTATCTTGTTCATTTGCTTCTATTGATGTACGCAATGCAGTAATATCTTCTTTGATATTATGAATTGCAGTATCAGTTTTACTATTCTATTCATCAATATATCTACGCAATCTTAATTCTAGTTCATTTAAATCGCGCTTTGATGCTTCGTTCTGTTCTTCCAACTTTATCACCTTATTTTTCAAATCTTCATAAGGTTGCTTCATTTGTTGGATGTACTTCCATGCGCCGCCAATAGTTGAAATAGCCGCAGCAACAGCAAGTAAAGCACCAATGACTATTCCAATAGTTTCCATCGGTAGCACGCTCCTTTGTTTTCTTCTAAATTGAAGTAAAACTTACATTATACTATTATAAAGATTTGACAATCTTTATATTTCATGATATAATATAATAAAGAAAGTGAGGACAGAAATGAAATTAAAAAATATTTTTCTTCATTTTAAAAAGATTTGTGTTCATAAATATTGGGTTGGATACTATTGTTTTAAAGCTGGTTTATATTGGCAGGGTATTATTCATGATTTAAGTAAATTTTCTCCTGTCGAATTTTGGGAAAGTGTTAAATATTATCAAGGCACTAGCTCACCTATTGATGTTAGCAAAAAAGTAAATGGTTATTCAAAAGCATGGTTTCATCATCGTGGGCGAAATCTTCATCATTATGAATATTGGCAGGACAATTTCGATAAAGGCGGTAATCCAGTCATGATGCCTCGAGAATATGCCTTTGAAATGTTTTGCGATTATATTGGTGCAGCAAGAGCTTATCAAGGAAAAGATTTTTCCTTTAAAAATGAGTTAGAATGGTGGAATAAAAAGAAAAGTAATGGTATTGCCATGCATCCGCAAACTAAAGAATTTATTGATGAAATGATGCGTGCTTGCGCAAGGCATGGCGAAAAAGTCATTGATAAAAATTATATGGATGCTGTATTTAGCCACGCACTTGTTAAAGTTGGTTTTTGTAATAAATAAAGGAGTTTAAATGGATAGTTTATTTAATATTGAGCCTGAGAAATATTGGGATTTTACTTCTAAATATACTGCTACCCAAAAGAAGAACGAGATTATTGCTCGTATTGCTTCTAATGAATATATTGGCTCAGAAAAAATTGATGGACATTATAATCGTACAGTCATTAATTTTGATGGTTCAATGCGTATGGAGAGTCGAACCAAAAGTACCGTTACTGGTGAATATTCTGATAAACAATTTCATGTTCCTCATATTGCGGAAACTTTAAAAACTCTTCCTTGGGGAACTATTCTTATTGGAGAATTATATATTCCCAACACCACTTCTCAAGAAGCTGGGAAAATTCTTGGCTGCAAAGCTGAAAAAGCTGTCCAGCGTCAAGAGAAAGATTTCCCTAAAATGAGATATTATATCCATGATTGTTGGTTCAATCGCGGTACCGATTTAATGAATATGCCTTATGAATTTCGTATTCAAAAGGTAAAAGAACTTTATGATGAATTCCTTAAAAATAATAAATATATTGATTGCGCGAATTGGCAAAGTGAGCCTACTAAAATCAATGAGCTAATGGAATCTGTTTTTGCTCATGACGGCGAAGGGATTGTCCTTGTTAAAAAAACTGCAACTGTTGCACCTGGCAAGCGCACAGCTTGGAAAACTATTAAAGTAAAACGAGAACTTGATCATCACATTGATTGTTTTTTTACTGGCCGCGCGAAAAAAGCAACTCGTCTTTATACTGGCAAGGAACTTGATTCTTGGAAATATTGGGAAGATACCAAAAATGATAAACTTCTTCCAGTTGGTGATTGGTGTAAAGAATATGATGCTGGACAAAGTATCGAGCCTGTTACTAAAAATTATTATATGGGAATTCCCGGTTCTCTTGAAATTGGTGTTATGGACAAAGGAGAAGTTCGTCCTATCGGATTTTTAAGCGGTCTTGAGGATGATGTAAAAGCAAATTATACCGATTATGCGATGAAGCCCATTGAAGTAACTTGTATGATGTTTACTCCTGACGGCAATCTTCGTCACGCCAAACTTATTCGTATGCGCGACGATATTCCTGTCGAAGATTGTACTTTTGAGAAGTACATGGGCGAACAACAGTAAAACCAAAGCCAGCTAATCTAATAGAGTAGATTAGCTGGCTTTTTACTTTATATATGTACAAATTTATAAGGAGGTATCATATGTTTATAATTGATACCAACGTTTTAATTGATTATCCTGATATTGTCACGCATGAAAATATTGGAATTGCTTGGTCGGTTCTTGAGGAGCTTGATCGTATTAAAATTGCTCAAGGTGAACGCGCGAAAAAAGCACGAATCGTTTTAAGAATGTTGCGCGATTTACTTGAAAAAGACAAATTAACAGAGAAAGACGAAGAAAAGAAGTATCAAGAAAAGATAGAAGAAAGAGATACACAAATTCAATTTATTGATACTTCTAATTATAATAATCTTTCTGTTGATAATCAATTACTATACCTCTGTAAAGATAATAATTATATCTTAATTACGAATGATATTAATTTGCAAGTTAAATGTATAGCTTTACAAGTATAGTATGAATCTTATACTAAAAATAATGAAATTTATACGGGAATATTAAGATTATATACTCCTAAAGATAATAAATTAATTAATGAATTATATAGTAATGATTTTACTAATTTGACTTTATTTGAAAATTAGTATATAGTTATTATTGAGGATGATGATATAAAAGATGTTTTTGTTTATAGAAATCATCTAATTAAATCAATTAAAAGAAAATCTATTGAAATAAGTTATGATAATAAAATTTAGGCTAGAAATACTGAATAGGCTTGTTTAATAGACGCCCTTTATAGTAAAGCTAGTATAATTTATGCTGGCGGCAGTTTTGGAACAGGTAAAAGTTATCTTTTAACTTCTTATGCTTTACAAGAGCTTCAAAAAGGGAATATAAATAAAATTGTTTACGTTCCTAACAATAGCCAAAACGAAAACTCTATGGAACTTGGAACAATGCCGGGTGAAATGTTCGATAAGATTTTGCCATACATTGGTACCTTATGTGATATAGTTAGCCAATAGGAAGTAATCCAAATGTATGAAAAAGGATAGCTTGAATTATTGCCTATCGCTATTGCTCGTGGACGTAGTTTTGATAATTCAATTATCTTAGTTAATGAAGCTCAAAACTTAACCGAAGAACATGTTAAACTTTTAATTGCGCGTTGTGGACAAAATAGTAGAATTTTTTTTGATGGAGATATTAAGCAAGCTGATTCAAATATTTTTCGTCAAAAGAGTGGATTAAAACTTTTGACTAAGTTACGTTTTAGCAAAGATTATTCTGATTTGTTCGCGGCAGTGCGCTTAGAGCGAATTGAAAGAAGTAGAACAGCACAAGCAGCGGGCTATTTAGATGAATTATAATTTACAAAGAAATTTAGATTTAATTCCACAATTTGATACTGATACACTTTTTTGTTTAAAAAATTTTTACAGAGATAAAGTCAATCGCGTTGGTGGCGTAGAAACAAAAAATAATCAAGATGATTTAGAGTTAATTTTATATTATAATGAACTTTGTCATGAATTGTACGAGAGAGGAGAATGTGATTAATGGCTGAAATTATTAACGGAAAAGTTTTAGCAAGTAAAATTAAACAAGAAGTGAAACAAGAAATTAAGCAATTGGGTATTAAGCCTTATTTTGCAATTGTCCAAATTGGTAATAATCCTGCAAGCAATATTTATGTACGCAATAAAATGAAAGATTGTGATGAATGTGGTATTGAAAGTTATTTATATCATTATGGAGAGGAAATAAGTCAGCACGCTCTTGAAGTGTTTTTAGAAGAATTAAGCATTTCAAAAGATTTTCATGCTGGTATGTTGCAACTTCCAATTCCAAATCATTTAGATGCGCAGGAAGCAATAAATAAAATCGACTTCAGGAAAGATGTTGATGGCTTGACTACCATAAATAATGGTCTTTTGGCTACTGGGCAAAATGGTTTTATCCCTTGTACTGCGGCTGGCTGTATAGAAATGATTCACGCAACAGGAATTGATATTGCTGGCAAAAACGCAGTTGTAATTGGACGAAGCAATATTGTTGGTAAGCCTGTTGCAATGCAGCTTCTTAAAGAAAATGCAACTGTAACAATCTGCCATAGCCATACAATAGGTTTAAAAGATATTTGTCAAAAAGCCGATATTTTGATTGCAGCCGTAGGCAAGAAAAACTTTGTAACAGTTGATATGGTTAAACCGGGTGCAATCGTGATCGACGTTGGAATCAATGTTCAAGAAAATGGCAGACTCTGCGGCGATGTTGCCTTTGACGAAGTAAAAGAAGTTGCTGGTTATATTACTCCCGTTCCCGGCGGAGTAGGATTAATGACAAGAGCAATGCTAATGAAAAATATTTTGGAGGCAACGAAGTGCCAACTAATAAAGGATATTTAACTGCAAAGAATACAAAAGAATCTGATGAATATTATACTCCTGCATATGCAGTAAAACCGCTATTAAAATATTTAGAAAGATACTGTAATAAACTACAATACACCATTTGGTGTCCTTTTGATAAAGCAGAAAGTCAATTTGTAAAAGTTTTTAAAGACGCTGGCTATAAAGTAATTCATTCTCATATTGATGAAGATAAAGATTTTTTTACTTATGAGCCTGATGAGCCTTATGATTTTATTATCTCAAATCCGCCTTTCTCTTGTAAAGATGAAGTTTTAAAAAGACTTTATGAATTAAATCATCCTTATGCAATGCTTCTGCCTTTGCCTACTTTGCAAGGTCAAAAAAGATTTCCTTATATTAAAGATTGCGAAGCAATTATCTTTGATAAGAGAGTTCAGTATTATAAAGATTTTAAATAGACTGAGCTTTCAAAAAATGCTTCTTTCGGTAGTATTTATATCTGTCGCAACTTTATTGATGAAGGACTTGTTTTTGAGGAATTAAATCGAGAATAATTAAATTATTAGAAGTCAAGATATTATTTCTTGACTTCTTTTCTATTATGTGATATAATATATGTAAAAGGAGTGATAAAATGAGTTATGATATAAACTCTATCGAAACGCTTCAATTTAGGGAAGCTGTTCGTATGAGAATCCCGATGTATCTTGGTTCCAACGATATGGAAGGCGTGTACAACGGCATCCAAGAAATTATTTCTAATTCAATTGACGAATTTATTATGGGATTTGGTAATAAAATTGAAATTGTACTTTATTCTGATAACTATATTTCTGTAAGAGATTATGGGCGTGGAGTTCCTTTTGGAACAAGAGAAAATGGCGAAAATGTTCTTGAAGCTATTTATTCTCATGCGCATACTGGCGGTAAATTTACATCAAAAGATTATCAGTTTGCAGTTGGTTTAAATGGTATCGGTGCGAAAGCTACTTGCCTTTCATCTGAAGAATTTTCAGTTGTGTCAGTTCGTGATAATCGAGTAGCTTCAATTTGTTTTGAACGCGGGAATATGACCGATTATACCGAAGTAAATAATGATAAAAATTTGCCCAACGGCACTTTTGTAAAATATAAACCAGATACGCAAGTCTTTAATCTTGAGCCTATTGAAATTAAATTTGAGCATTTATGTAAGACTTGTGAAAATTTAAGTTTTCTAACTAAAGGATTGACTTTTGAACTTCGAGATGAAACTGTCTCTCCAGTGCAAAGTGTTACCTATAAAAGTGAAAATGGTCTTATGGATTTGGTTATGCAAAAAGCTGCAAATAAAGTTCATGAAAATCCGATTTCTTATTTTCTAAGTGATGGAACAAATTCAGTTGAAATTGCTTGTGTTTGGACGAAAGCACGCAATGAACATTTTTATTGTTTCACAAATGGCGTTGCTAATGCCGAAGGTGGTACTCCTATCACTGGTCTAAAAACTTCAATTACTAAAACTCTTCAAAAGAAAATCAAAAATTTAACTGGCGAATTGGCGCGAACTGGTCTTATTTATGCGGTTAGTTGTAAGGTTGTTAATCCATCTTTTGCTAATCAAACAAAAACAAAAATTAACAATCCCGAACTTAGAGGACTAGCAAGTAAAGCTTTTAGTGAGGGATTTGAAAAATTCTGTTTACAATATCCTAACGAAGAAAAGAAAATTGAAGATTTTCTTACCAAGGAAGAAAAAGCAGAAAAAGCAGCAGAAAAAGCAAGAACAGCTGTTTTAAATGCAACTAAAGATATTGAGAAGAACCAAAAGAGAAAAGTTTTTTCTTCTGATAAATTGTCTGATGCAGAATATCTTGGACGAGATTCAACTCTCTTAATTGTAGAAGGAAATTCTGCTGCGGCAGCTATGGCCATTGCGCGAGATGAAAAGCATTATGGAATTTTAGCTATTAAAGGTAAAATTATTAATTGTTTATCCAATAGTGAAGATAAGATTTTTGAAAACGAAGAAATTAAATTACTTTTAAGTGCGATGAATATTATCCCAGGGAAATATAACTCATCTAAATTACGTTACGGACGAATTGCAATTTGTTCTGATGCGGATTCAGATAAACTTAACTGTCTGTAAATACTTTACTGTTTACCAACAGAGTCTTTATTTTATAGTGATGGTTTACACATTTTACTTATAAAATAGAAGGCTAACGGGCAACTAAACCGAAAGGTTATGGTGGTAAGAGAAGCTAAACCCCTTGATGGGCAAGCAGATCCCGTGGGAATCAGAATTAACCCAAGCCTTAAATTGTGGAGGTGCCGCAATGATAGGCATTTATAAAATTACAAAAATTGAAAATGGAAAATCTTATATTGGACAAAGTAATAATATAGAAAGAAGATTTTCTGAGCATAAATAGAAAAAGGATATTCCAATTGAATTAGCTATCCAAAAGTATGGAGAAAAAGCTTTTTCATTTGAAGTTCTTGAAGAATGTTCTTTAGATGATTTAGACGCACGCGAACGCTATTGGATTGCTCACTACAACACTTATAAAGGATTTGGTTATAATTGTAGCGAAGGCGGTGGCAATAATCGCGGAGAGAATAACGGGCGCACAAAATTAACAAACAATGAAGTTGCTTATATCCGAGAATGTTATGATTTACATATGCGTCGAAAAGAAGTTTATGAGCAATTTAAAGATAAAATTAGTTTTAGCGGTTTTGCGAGCATCTGGGATGGTTCTACTTGGAACGATATTAAGATGGATGTATATACTAAAGAAAATAAAGATTATTATATGCACCATGCAACAGATGGTAGTAACGCAGATAAAGCTAAATTTACTTCTGATGAAGTAATGTTAATTAGAAATCGTTATGTAAGCGAGAGTGCGCGAGAAATTTATAAAGAGTATCAAGAAAAATGTAGTTATAATACATTTCAACAAATATTGTGGGGCCGCACCTATAAAGACCTTCCAATATACAAAAAGAAAGAGAAAATTTGGGTTAATAACTGAAGCCTGTAACGACTATCTCCCGGAAGGAGAGTACACTTGCTATTGGTACGCAAGTGGAAAGAGTATTTTCGTCAATAGACGAATAACATATAGTCTGCTCCAATAGAAATATTGGGTAAAGTGGGTTATCACATAGGCTTACTAATTATGTCTGCATTACAATATCTCGCTCCCGAATTTATCCAAGAGCATAGATTATGCTGGTTGCGTTCTCCTCTTTACGTTGTTACTAATGGCAAGAAACATTCTTATTTTTATAGTGATGAAGAATTTGATAAAGCCCGAGCGCAAATTAAAGGCGATGTTAGTCGTGAAAAAGGTTTGGGCGCATTAAGCGCAGCAAAAGCAAAAGAATCAATGTTCAATCCCGAAAATCAAAGAATGGATATTCTTGTCCCAAATGATGATTCTATTCAAATGCTTTATGATTTAATGGGAACAGATGTTCAACCTCGTAAAGATTTTGTATTTAGTAAAATTGATTTCTCTGAAATAAAGGAGTAATATGAAATTAACACCGATTATTGAAGAAAGTTTTGCTCAATATTCTGGTGCGGTTTTGCAGTCTCGTGCTCTTGTTGACGCACGAGATTTTTTAAAGCCGTCCGCAAGGCAAATTTTCTATTGTATGAAAACTGATAAATTTACTGCTGATAAACCTTTTAAAAAGACTTTGAAAGCAGTTGGCTCCGCCATGAGAATGTATATTCACGGTGACTCATCTTGTGTTGGAGTTATTATGCGCGCGGGACAGCCATTCTCTATGCGCTATCCTTTAGTTGAAGTAGATGGTGCTTATGGTACTCTCGCAGAAAGTGGAAACTGGTCTGCCTCTCGTTATACTTCTGCACGTTTGTCCCCTCTCGCTGAATATCTATTCAAAGATATTGAAAAAAATACCATTAAAGAATGGCGAGATAATTACGATGACACAGAACAATATCCTGCCGTTTTAACTGGAAAGGGTTATTTTAATATTGTCAATGGCACTTCTGGTATTGGTGTCGCAGCAAGTTCTAGTTGTCCTCAATTTAATATTAAAGATGTAAATAACGCTTTAATTACTTTGCTTCAAAATCCAGACTGCAATTTTGATGAAATTTATTGTGCGCCAGATTTTGCTACAGGAGCAATTTTACTTAATGCTGATGAAGTAAAGGAAAGTATTAAGAATGGTGTTGGTAAAGCTTGCAAACTCCGCTCTGTTATTGAATATGACGAGAGTGAAAATTGTTTAATTGTTAAAGAAATCCCTTATAGTGTTTATACTGGGACAATTCGTGGAGAACTTGATAGAATTTTAAATGAAGGACTTTGCCCTGGCATTGAGCGCTATAATGACTTGACAGGTTCTACTCCTAATATTAAAATTTATCTTACTAAAAAAGCCAATGTTTCTAAAGTGCTTCAGATTCTTTATAAAGAAACATCTTTACAGCATCATTTTAGCATTAATATGACGATGCTTGATAATGGTCGTTTTCCAAGAGTATTTGGATGGAGAGAATTACTTCAAGCTCATATTGACCATGAGAAAGTAGTTTACCGTCGTGGTTACGAATATGATTTAGCAAAAGCAGAAGCAAGACTTCATATTGTTGAAGGCATTTTAATTGCGCTTGCACAAATCGAAGAAGTTATTGAAGTAATCAAAAAATCTTCTTCAACAGCAGATGCAAATAAAAATTTGCAAGCTAACTTTTTGCTTGATGAAATTCAAGCTAAAGCAATTCTTGATATTAAACTTTCTCGCTTAGCACACATGGAAGTTGAGAAATTTGAAAAAGAAGCTGAGGAGCTTACTTCAAAAATTGATGGATTAAAATATATTCTTGACAATGAAGAGGAATTCGATAAGCAATTAATTAAAGGCTGGCAGGATGTTGCGTCAAAGTTTGGCGATGAACGCCGCACTCAAATCATGAATTTAACCATTAATGAAGAGACCGATGAGCCAGTAGAAAAGAAACAAATGGTTGTTCATTTAACTAATTTAAACACTCTTTACGCTTATGAAGATACTACTCTTATCACTGCACGTCGCGGCAGAGGTATGAAAGTTAAGTTAGGCAATAATGAGCAAATCATTCAAACGGTAAAAGATTCTAATCTAAATAATCTTTTGCTTTTTAGTTCTCTTGGTAAAGTCTATAATCTCGCACTAAGTAATCTTACTCTTGACTGTAGAACTCCAATTAGTACGATCCTTGAGCTTGCACCTGATGAAACAATCACTTATATTGTTAGCGACACGGATAAATCTCAAGGAGAAGAAGTCCTTTTTGTTACTCAAAAGGGAACTGTTAAAAAGACTCTTTTAAGAGAGTATAATATTAAGCGTACTAAAGGCGTTTCTGCGATTAAATTAACTGATGGCGATTTTATTAAAAGAGTAATGATTGTGAATAATAAAGATAATCTCGCAATCACTACCAAAAACGGTTATGTCGTTATTTTCCCATTGACCGAAATTAATACTCAAGGTAGAAACACTATTGGTGTTCGTGGAATTACTCTGCGCCCTGGTGATGAAGTTTGCGATGCTTGTGTTATTAGAAAAGATGCTAAGGAACTTATCTCTGTAACTGAAGCAGGACAAGTTAAAAAGACTGATTTAGATGAATTTTCAGTTACTTCCCGCGCAGCAAAAGGAGCAATTATTCATAAGCTAAATGACGATGATAAATTGGCTGGTTTTGCATCCGTGCGCGAAGATTCAAAAACCGTTTCTGTTGCTAGCACCGGAGCAATTATAAAAATTTCTTTGAATGAAATTCCTACAACTAGTCGTGCAACAGTCGGCGTAAAATCTATCAATCTTAAAGATGGACAATATGTAACCGGATTAATTGTCGAATAAATATTTAAGTCAAGGTGTCATTACCTTGACTTTTTTTGTTTTGTATGCTATACTAATTATAGAAAATCAAACAGAGGTGTTTCCGATGAAGTAGTGTATTAAAGACAACTTTGGTCTTTTAACTATGTCTATTGAAACTACTATTCGAGACTTGGAAAACTTTCTTGAGAGTGCAAAAGATACTGGCTTGAAAGATAGTCCAAAAGAAACGATTCGTAATACAATAGAAGAGTATAAAAGTTTAATGGATAAACTTATCAATGACGATATTTCTGATTATAATGAAAAACAGTTAAAAATGATTATGGAACATCGTCTGCGCGTCCTTAATACTCAAAAGGAGAAAGTTGATTTAACAATTCCTTTAGTCACAAAATTTATTGAGGAACTTGACAAATCAATTACTTGATTTTTACCGCACGATATGCTATAATATTTATAGAAAGTTAAGAGATAGAAAATTAAATATTAAATTTATTCAAAATTAAATTTTGAAAATAAAAGCTATTAAATAATTGACTTTCAATAATGTTTATGCTATAATATTTATAGGAAATCAAGAAAAGGTTTTCTAAAATGTTTATAAATTAAAAAGTATTTAAGTTTAAGGAGTAATTCTATTATGACTGAGAATTCTAAGAATGTATTTCATTTTCTTCACGACAATCATGATGTTAATTTGACTGCTGGCGAGATTGCTGAGAAGCTCGGCATTACCGTTTCTGCTGTTACTGGTTCTGTCAATGGTCTTGTTCGTAAGGGCTATGCTGTTCGTACCGAGGATGTTATCGAGGTTGAGGGTAAGAAGACCACTGTCAAGTATATTGCTTTGACTGACGAGGGCATGGCTTTTGATCCTGAGAAGGCTGAGGCCGAGGAAGCCGAGCGTAAGGCTGCTGAGAAGGCTGCTAAGGCTGCTGCTAAGGCCGCAAAGAGCGCTGAGTAATAGATACACCAAAATATAATTTAGGGGAGTTTTACTCCCCTTTTCTTTTATAAAATTTTGACTTTAATATAACATTGTAATATAATATAATTGTAAAAAGAAAATATTTGGAGAAAGTTTTATGTTGAAGCAAGCATATAATAATGTACATATTCTCGGCAGACTCAATGAAATTAATTTGTAGGAGCGCGACAGTTCAAAGGACGGTCGCCATTATATCAGCGGCGATGTTACTTTCCTTGTTAATCAAATGGTAAGTGATATTGAGGAAACTGAAGTTATTCCAGTTCGTGTTTTTGCATTTGAGAAAACCAATGCTGGCAAACCTAATCCTGCATATCAGAACGCAAAAGATTTGATGACTAAGGGTATTTCTGTTGCGGCAACTGGCGATCCGACTAAGGCAGATTCTTATGAGTGCAATTGTCGTCTTCAGGAAAATAATTTCCTTGGACGCGATGGCACTATTGTTTCCACTACTGTAATTAATGGTTCTTTCTTCTCTAAGCGTTCTGGCGTTGCGGCAGAGGAAGAGGATGCATCTTTTGAGCAAGAAATTGTCATTGCTAATGTCGCAGATGAAGTTAAGAATGAAGAGACCACTGGTCGTATGTTGGTTGATGGTCTTGTAATTCAGTATAACGGTACTCCCGATAAGATTCGTTATATTGTTGAGAATCCTCAAGCTGTCTCTTATATTGAGCAGAATTGGGAGCCAGAGAATACCGTTAAATTGAGCGGTAAGATTCGTTATGGTTCTGAAACCGTTGAAGTTACTAGCGCTGATGTAACTGCTTTCGGTGAAGCTCCTACTAAAGTTCGCACTCGTAACATTCATGAGTTTGTTGTAACTGCTGGTTCCGCACCGTATGACGAAGATAACGCTTATAACATCGACGAAGTTGCTCCGGCACTAAATGAAAAGAAGCGCGTAACTGAAGAGCGTTTAAAGAATACTCAAACTGCTGCTCCTAAAGCTAACGCAAATCGTTTAAGCCGCGGTTTCTAAGAAATTTTAGGGAGTGGAGCAATCCACTCCTTTTTATTTTAAAATGAAAGTTGAGATATAATATATGGAGTAAATAACATGGCTATTGATTTATTAAATTTGGAACCTACTAAAATTTCAAGAGACCTTAAAGGCAAATATATTTTAGCTTATGGCCTTCCTAAAATTGGAAAGACTAGTCTTGTAGCTTCTTTTCCGAAGTCTTTGATTTTTTCTTTTGAGCCAGGTACTAATGGTTTGAATAATATTTATAAAATTAATATTACTTCTTGGAAAGATTTTAAACTTGCGGTAAAGCAGCTGGCCAATGACAAAGTAAAAGAGAAGTTTGATTTTGTTTCAGTAGATACCGTAGATATTGCTTACGATCTTTGTGAGCAATATATTTGTAGTACTAATGGAGTTCAATCTATTGGTGACATTCCTTATGGCGGCGGTTGGACAAAACTCAAGAAAGAGTTTTCTAAAATTTTCCGCGACATTGCGATGATGGGCTATGGTATTATTTTTATCAGTCACGCGCAAGAAAAAACCATTAAGGAGAATGGAGAAGAATATCCTCGAATTGTTCCTGCTTGTCCATCTATTGCCGCAAACATCGTAAATAAATTAGTCGATTTTATTATTTACATTGGCATTGAATATAGTAGTGCGGAAGATGAAATTGGCACTCGTTATATGTACTTTAAAGGCAATAAACATATGCAAGCCGGTTCTCGTTTCCGCTATATTCCTGACAAAGCAAAATTTGGTTATCAAGAATTAGTTGATGCTGTCAATGATGCTATTGATAAGCAAGTTGGTTCTGAGGGGACTGTTGAAAAAGGAGATAACTTCTATCAATCTGAAGTTCGTCCTTTTGATGAAGTGATGGCAGAAGCAAAAGACATTTGGGTTAAAATTCTTGAAAAGAACGATTCAGACGCTACTGTCGGTGAAATGAATCATATTATTGAAAAGAATTTTGGTTCCCAAGTTCTTCTTTCTCAAACTACTCCTGCGCAACAGGATGCGCTTGAACTTACTGTTTCTGATTTAGAAGATCTATATAAAACTCTATAATAGATTACCGGAGAGAACGCAAGTTCTCTCCTTTTTTGTTGACAAAAGTTTTTAGTTGTGATATAATATTTATAGAAGAAAATATGAGAGGAATAAACTATGGCAAAAAAATTAACTCCTGTAAAATGCTGTTATTGCGAGCTTCCTATTGATAGGAATATTGAGTCTTATGGACGTCCTCTTAAAGCGCTTGGTAGCACAGAACTAAATTCACGTCGTTATGCACATCAACATTGTGGCGAGCAATATAACTGGATGCCAGTTACTGAATTTAATCGTTTAAAAACGGCTAAAAAAATAAAAGAAGAGGCTGAAAAAAATGGCAGAACTGTTACGGAACAAAAAGCAAAAACAAAAAAATGCTTGTACTGCAATAAAATGATTGACTTAGATACTGATGATGCTTGTTTAGTTGGAGTAGGTACTCGTTGGGCGCACAAAGAGTGTTATGAAAAATACTTTAGCGCGGACGATCAATGGATTGATAAACTTTATGGAGTTTTAAAGGTTGCTTTTGGCAAATATGATTTTCAAAAAATAGAGCGCCAAAGAATAACTTTTATAAAGCAAGGACTTACCAATGAAGACATTTACAATGCCCTTAATTATTGGTATATTGTAAAAAATAAAAGTATTGAAAAAGCCAATGGCGGTATTGGCATTGTTCCGTATATTTATGAAGATGCCAATGAATATTTTAAATCAATAGAAAAGTCGTCTCAAAAAATAAACCCAGCTACTTTTAAAATGGGTTCTAAAATTGTAGATATTGATTTTTCAAAAGAAAAGAAAGTAGAAACAGAAGATGAAAAGAAACAACGAATTGCAAGTATTCATGGATGGGATTTAAGTTTTTCGAACCCAGAACTTTATAAAGATTTGGAGTGATTAAATGCCATTGTCTGATAAGAATTCAATGATGCAAGTCATTGGATGCTTAATGAAAAACACGACAATCCTTTCTCAAGCGGATAGATACGATATAAATTTTACAGATTTTGATGATTTGTTGAATAGATATATTTATCAAGCAATTCAGAATTTCTATGCTTCTGGCGCGAGAACGATTAGTGTTGTCGATTTAGATAATTTCTTTCAAGAGCGCCAAGAGATAAAAAATGAATATGAAAAGCGCAATGGACTTGAATACATTAAAGACTGCGAAGGATTAAGTAATCCAGATACTTTTGATTATTATTATAATCGTTTAAAAAAATACTCTTTACTTCGTTCTCTTAAAAAGAGCGGCTTCGATATAAGTTATTTTTATTGCGATAATCCTTTAGCCGCGAATTATAAAGAAACGCAAGAGCGTTTTGAGTAGGCGGATATTTCTACAATTTTTGACGAAGTTAAAAAACGTTTATCAATAGTAGAAAAAGAGTATAATACCAGTGATTTGAATACTTCCGCTGGCGCTTCTGTTGGTTTGCGCGAGTTAGTACAATCTTTAAAAAAGAAACCAGAAATTGGGCAACCTTTATCTGGTTCTATTTATAATACGGTTGTATCTGGCGCGAGATTGGGTAAATATTATATTCGAAGTGCAGGAAGTGGTGTGGGTAAAACACGTCTTGCAGTAGGAGACGCTTGTAGATTAGCGATTCCTAAATATTATGATTGGCATAAAGAATGTTGGGTTGATACTGGATTAAATAATAAAATTTTATTTATTACAACAGAGTTGGACAGAGATGAAGTCCAAACAATGCTATTAGCAAATGTATCTGGTGTTAATGAAGATAAAATTTTAAATGCAGAATGTAATTTTCTCGAAGAAAAAATTATTGATGAAGCACTTGATGTAATTGAATGTTTTAATGATAATTTTATTTTGGATAAAATTCCAGATCCATCTATTAATCAAATTGAAGCTTGTGTAAGAAATCACAAACAAGTTGATTAGATAGAGTATGTTTTTTATGATTATATTTTTTCAAGCCCAGGACTTTTAAGTGAATTTAAATCAAATAATTTGCGTGAAGATGTTCAACTTTTCTTGTTATCAACTGCTTTAAAAGATTTAGCTACTGAACTTCATATTTTCATGTCAAGTTCAACTCAGTTAAGTGGTGATTTTAAAAACGGTCGTGGAGTGCGCGATCAAAGTTTTATTCGTTCTTCAAAAGCCGTAGCAGATAAAGCTGATGTTGGTTGTATCATGGTTAGGATTAGTGATGAAGAGAAAGCAACTATTTCTCCATTAATTGAATCTCTTGGTTTGCCAATGCCTACTCATGTTATTGATGTTTATAAAAATCGTCGTAGTAGGTATAATCAAGTAAAAATTTGGACAATACTTGATTTAGGCACTTGTCGTGAAAAAGATATTCTTATCACAACTGGCGACTATGAAGAAATAAAAGATTTTAAAGAAATTAAATTTAAAACTGCTTATTTTCTTAATACTGAAAAACTTAAAAATTCAGTAGAAGAATCTGACGAAACTGAATTAACTCCTGAAATTGGTTTAGGCAACGAAGAACAAGAAAACGAAAATATGGAAGTGAATGAAGAAATGATTGTAACAAGAGAAGATTTTAAAGAGCCAAAAGAAGAATTGCCTCCTTTTAATAGTCCTTTAACTATTACTTCCGCAGAAAATTCAACTTATATTGAAAATGAAATAGACTTTCAAAAGAAACCTAAAATTAAGAAAGTGAGTTCTCGTTTGTTATGATTGACTATGATAAAATAAAAGAGGAACTTGAACCAGACGATATAGTAAAAATCATCCAGCATTTTATCCCAGATTTGAATTATGAAGAAAATACTTCAAATGGTTGTCTGATTTTGCCAACTATCTGTCACAATCTTGAGCAAGAAGATGGTAGTAAAAAATTATATTACTATTTTAACACTCATCTGTTTCATTGTTATACTCATTGCGGTAGTTTTGACATTTATGAGCTAGTTAAAAAGATGCTTGAATTGCGCAACCTACCGAATGATTTTACATCAGTTTTTAATGTTATCAGTAAATATTCTGATGTATTTTTTGAAAAAGTTGAGAGCGCGGATTCTTATAAAAGCATTAGTGACCGATATGCAAATGGCAATGCAGAACCTGTTTATAAAATATATGATAGCAAAGTTCTTGCTTGTTTTCACGAACTCTATCCTATCGAATGGATAAATGATGGAATCACAATAAAAAGCATGAAAAAATATCATATACTTTTTTCTGAAGCTAATAATCAAATTATTATTCCTCATTATAATATTGATGGAGATTTAATCGGAATTAGAGTTAGGAATTTGGATGAATATAAAATTGATCACGGCGGCAAATATATGCCAGCATATATTCAAGGAGAATTTTATACTCATCCTTTAATGTATAATCTTTATGGGTTAAATTTTAATAAACAGGCTATCCAAAAGAATCATTTAGCAATTTTAGCCGAAGGTGAAAAAAGTTCTTTGATTGCCGATGGTTGGTATGGGGATAATAATTGTGTTGTTGCAACTTGTGGTGACAAGTTTAATAAATTTTTAGTAAAGCAATTAGTTAAATTGGGTGTTACTGATATAATTGTGGCTTATGACCGTATGAATCACGATAAAATATCTCAAAAAATATATTTTAATAAACTTTATTCGATGTGTCAAAAATACAAGAACTATGCTAACTTTTCTTTTATTTTTGACACAGATGAAATTTTGGAATATAAAGCTGCTCCTTTTGATAGTGGAGTAGAGACATTTGAAAAACTATTCAATAGGAGAGTTTTTGTTAAATGAAGTATGTATTAAATAGTAAAATTAATCATCTACCAGATGAATCTTATGTCGAAACTTTATTGCGCGCAAGGGGATTGAATCACGATGAAATGATTCAATATTTGAAACCTTCAAAGGAAGTTCTTTATTCACCTCTTCTTTTGAAGAATATGGACGCTGGCGCGGAACTTTTAAAGAAACATTTAGATGCTAATTCAATTATTTATGACGTAGTCGATTGCGATCAAGATGGAGTTACATCTTCTGCTATTCTTTATAATTATTTAAAATTGATTAAACCGGATATTCAAATTCTTTGGTCTATGCACTCTGGGAAATAGCATGGTGTTGAGTTAGATAAAGTCCCTCACGAAGCGAAGTTAATTGTTATTCCAGATGCAGGTTCTAACCAATATGAAGAACATAAAATATTAAAAGAACAAGGTTTTGATATTCTTATTCTTGACCATCATTTATGTGAAGCAGAAAGCGAAAATGCGATTGTAATTAATAATCAATTAGGAAAATATCCTAACCGAGATTTATCTGGCGCTGGAGTTGTTTATAAATTTATTAAATATTTTGATATAAAATATGGCTATAATTATGCTGATAATTTCCTTGACCTCGCAGCGATGGGCATCGTTGGTGATATGATGGATTTAAGAAATCTTGAAACAAGATATATTATCAGTCAAGGTTTAACAAATTTAAAAAATTATGGCTTAACTCGATTTGCTTTAAAGCAATCTTTCTCGATAGGGAATGTTGACGATATTACTCCTACTGATGTTTCTTTTTTTATCGCGCCTCTTGTTAATGCAGTAATTCGTGTAGGGACAATGGCAGAAAAAGAAACTTTATTTAAAGCATTTATTAGCGGCCCGAATGATACTGAACCTTCTACCAAACGCGGAGCAAAGCCTGGCGATACAGAAGTTATTGCAGATAAAGCCGCACGAATTGCCACTAATGCGCGTAATCATCAAAATAAAATGATTGATCAAAGCGTTCAATTCCTTTGTGGGAAAATTGAAAAAGAATGTTTAGATGAAAACAAAGTTCTTTTAGTTGCTCTTGATGATGACGAATCAAGATATGTTAATCCTAATTTGACTGGTTTAATTGCAATGAAACTTTGTCAGATGTATAATCGTCCTGCTATTGTAATTCGCTTAGCAGATGATGATATATTTAAAGGTTCTTTTAGGGTTAATTCAAATAGTCCTCTTGCAAATTTTAAGGATTTTTGTACTGAGAGTGGATTGGTCGAATATGCTGAAGGACATGAAAGCGCAGCAGGTATTGGAATTGCAAAGAAAAATTTAAATAAGTTTATGAAGTACTGTAATAAGAAATTAGCTAATACTAATTTAGGTGAAAATAGTTATCTTGTAGATTTTGAATTTGATGGGAATTTCTGCGGTGATATTGAATCTATTTGTATTGATTTAGATGCTATAAAAAATGTTTATGGTAAAGGCATCGAAGAACCTAAAGTTATTGTTAATAAAATTCTTTTTACCCAAAATGATGTATTTATTATGGGTAAAAATAAAGACTCTGTTAAAATTGAAAAAGATGGAATTGCTTTTGTTAAATTCAAGGATGCCGATTTTGCACAAAAAGTCCAATCTTATTCTATTGGCGCAATTACTGTTTATGGCAAAATGAATTTAAATCAATTTATGGGTAATTATACTCCTCAAGTTATCATAGAAGATTATGAACTTGAAAATGGTAGGGCAATGTTTTGATTTCTGCGCAAGAATGTGATATAATATTTATAGAAATAAAAATGGAAGGGTGATTGTAACGAGTTATTTCAGTGGACATAATCACACACATTATAGTAATATCCGTATGCTCGATTGTATTATCAAAGAAGATAAATTAATTGATTATGCTTTGGAATTAGGTTTAACGGGTGTGGCAATCACTGACCACGAGAGTGTTTCTGGTTATATCAAAGCTTTAAAATATATGAAATCTTTAAAATCAAAAGCAAAAAAGATTTTAGAGACAGAACCAAATGACAAATGGGCTAATCAAGTTAAAAATTTTAAACTTGTATTAGGAAATGAGATTTATCTTTGTCGTGATGGTTTAAGTGCAAAAAACTTTATTAAAGGCGAGGATAAATTTTGGCACTTTATTTTATTGGCAAAAGATAAAGTAGGAAATAAACAACTTCGAGAATTGTCTTCAAGGGCTTGGAATAGAAGTTTTTATCAATTTATGGAGCGTGTTCCAACTTATTATTCAGACATTGAAGAAATTATCGGAAACAATTCTGGGCATGTAGTTGCACAAACAGCTTGCTTAGGTAGCTTTTTCGATTATTTGATTTTAAATCAACAGTATGAAAAAGCATTAAATTTCTGTCACTGGTGTGAACAAATTTTTGGTAAGGAAAATTTCTTTATTGAAATTCAGCCTGGGTTAAGTAAAGAACAAGTTACCTTTAATACTTTAGCTGCGCAGTTTGCAAAAAAGAATCATTTTAATATTACAGTTACGACTGATAGTCACTATTTACGTCAAGAGGATAGAGAAATTCATAAGAGTTTTCTTAATTCTGGTGATGGAGATAGAGAGACTGATGATTTCTACGCTTACACTTATATGATGAGCACGGAGGAAATTCGAGAGAAACTTAATTATTTTGATGATGATTTTATTACTCAAATTTTTGAAAATAGTAATAAAGTTTGTTCAATGATTGAAGAATATGATTTGGCTTATAAGCAAATTGTTCCTCGTATTCCTCTTGATTGGCATTTAATCCATTGTGAGCCACAAAAAATCATTGGTGAACGAGAATATTTAAATAAGTATTTGAATAGTGAATACGAAGAAGATAAATTCTTTCTTTATAGTATTATTCAAAAAGGACTTGAGTTAAATTGTTTAGATAAAATTCACCTTGATAGACTTGAAGAAGAACTTCAAGAAATGTGGATTGTATCCGAAAAAATTCAAGAGCGTTTGAGTGCTTATTTTATCACCGTTCGCAAAGTTATTGATATTGCTTGGACAGACGGTGATTCTTTAGTCGGTCCTTGGCGTGGTTCAGTGGGTTCAATGTTAAGTGCATATTTAATGGATATTATTCAGCGCGATCCATTAAAAAGTCCAACTGCACTTCCTTATTGGAGATTTTGTTCAAGAGGGCGTGCAGAGTTAGCTGATGTTGATATTGATTCTCAGGCATCTAAGCGCGAAAGATTTATTGAAGCAGTTCGTCGTTATTTTGAATCCATTGGAGGAGAATTAACGAGTGTTGCAACTTTTGGTACTGAAACTTCAAAAGCAGCATTACAAACTGCTGCACGTGGCTTAGGATACGAACCAGAATTAGGAAGTTTTCTTAGTTCTTTAATTCCTATTGACCGTGGTTTTGTTAGAAGTTTACAGCAATGTTATTATGGAGACGAAGAAAAAGGGTATCAACCTATCCCGCAATTTATTGCAGAAATGGGCAAACATGAAGATATTTGGAATGTTGCAAAAAACATTGAGGGACTGATTAGTCGTCGTGGAGTTCATGCTTCTGGTATTATCTTAACAAACGATAAATTTACAGAACTTGGCGCGACGATGAAGAGTCCTAAAGGTGTTAAATGTAGTCAATGGGAGCTTCATGATGAAGAGTATGCAGGACATATTAAATATGACTTCTTAACTATTGATGGTTTGGACAGAATCCGTACCACAATGGAATTACTTCTCAATGATGGTTTAATAGAGTGGCAAGGTTCTTTAAAAGCTACTTATATGAAATATCTAAATCCAGACGTTATTGATTACGATAATCCAGAAATGTGGAAACTTGTTGGTGACAATAAAATTATTAGTTTGTTCCAATTTGATACCCCTGTCGGATTGCAAACAGCAAAACAGATTAAACCAAAAAGTTTGCTTACTCTCGCGCAGTCAAATAGTTTGATGCGATTAATGCCAGAAAAAGGACAAAAGACCCCTGTTGAAGAATTTGTTGAATACCAAGAGCATCCAGAAAAATTAAAAAGAGATATTTATAATCTTAATGCTACTACTGAAGAAAAAGATAAACTTTATGAGTTTATGAAAGAATTTGGCGGTGTATTGGACAGCCAAGAATCTCTTATGCGCGCAGTTATGTTGCCATTTACAAATTATAATGTTGATGAAGCAAATAAAGTTCGTAAAACTGTTGCTAAAAAGAAATTTAAAGAAATTGCATCTTTAAAAGAAAATTTGTATCAACGGGGAAGAGAATTAGGAACTTCTAAAGATATTATTGATTGGATTTGGTCTCAAGCCGAAAAGCAGATGGGTTATTCGTTAAAATTAAGCGACTTTATACAGTGATGTATATCGAAAATCTTTTAAATTGCGGGGAACTCCTTAGAGCTTAAACAACCAAACAAATTAAGTGATTAATTTGCGGCGTTCAGTAACGGGAACGGTAAGGTAAAATCGTTTAAGATTGGATAATCAAACGCAGCGAAATATCCAATAGTATATTTTTTATATGAAAGTATATCCAAAATTACTTTCTTTATAGAAGGTGATTAGAATGGGATATATAAAATTATCAAAAGAGCAAGAACTTCAACTAATAGAAGATTATCGAAATGGTATGCCAGTTGAACAAGTAAGAGAAAAATATGGTTTTAAAACCAGAAAATCTGTTACTGATAAAATAAAAAAATATTATCCAGATAAATATGAAGCAATTATTAAAGAAAACCACGAAAAGATAAAAGGTTATTCTTTTACTTTTGATAAAATTTCAAGTGAGTTTGATGCTTATTTATTAGGACTTTGGTTAACTGATGGATATATTACGACCAGAGGAACTGATATAGGAATAGATTTAATAGATGAAGATTGCATATCTTTTATATCTAAAACTATTGGAAAATCTTATCAGACTTATAATTATAAAACACCAATATCAAGTGGAGTTAAATATAGATTAATTTTATCTTTTGGAAAAGAAATTGAAAAATTAAAACGTTTTGGTTTAGTTAAAAATAAAAGTTTAATTTTAAAGAAACCTTTGCTTAATCAAGATGAAGAAATATTTATTCCTTATATTATTCGTGGGATAATAGATGGAGATGGAAGCATTTTACAAACTTCTTACGGCGCACCACTAATTGAAATTTCTTCAGCTTCAAAAGAATTTATTGAATGGATAAAAGAAATGTTAGAAAAAAAATTATTTCTTCGTAATATTAATATCTATTCAATAAATTAGAAAACTAGTAATATGTATTCTATTAAAATTGCAGATTAGGATAATATATAGAAAATTATTGCTCTTTGTTATAATAAACCATTTGGAATGAATAGAAAATATATTAAATTGAGATAGACGTTCAGAGACTATAATAAGGACATCTTTTCTTAAAGATGATGGTATAGTCCAGACCAAAACATTTTAAATGGCATAAGAAATTATGTTTGGTAAGTTAGTATTATTCATACTATAGCTTATTCAACAGTAGCAATTCAAGAATTAAATTTGGCATATTTTTATGATCCAATTTATTGGGATACGGCTTGTTTAATTGTTGATAGTGGTGGTCTTGAAGATAATCCAGAAGATGAAGATTATACTTTAGGCAATGACATTGAAGATGAATTGGAAGATGAAGAAGATACTAAAAAGAAATCTTCAAAAACTGTTCAATATGGTAAAATTAGCTCTGCCATTGGTAAGATGAAGAATTTTGGTGTCGATGTTGAACTTCCAGATATTAATGCTTCAAGTTATACTTTTGTTCCAGATGTCGCGCATCATAAAATTATTTATGGATTAAAAGGTATCACAAGAGTTAGCGCAGATTATGCAAATGAAATCATTGATAATCGGCCATATAATTCTTTTGAAGATTTCTTGAAGAAAGTTAAAAGTACAAAACTCCAAGTTATTAATTTGATTAAATGTGGGGCATTTGATAAAATTTCTTCTATTTCACGCGAAAGTCTTCTTCGTAATTATATTGAAAGTATTGCAGAAACGAAAAATAAATTAACTCTTGCCAATATGCCAACTTTGATTAAATATGGTATTATTCCAGATAAATATCAAGACGTTGCAGCAGTTTATAATTTTAATAAGTTCTTGAAAAAGAATTGTAAATCTGGTCTTTATTATTTGCTTGATGATTATTCTCTTGAATTTTTCAATGCACATTTTAATCCAGACTTAGTTAAGTTTGGAGAGAATGGTGCAATGATTGAACAAACTCGAATGGAGAAAATGTATAAGGCTTACATGGATAAAATTCGTCCATGGTTGAAAGAGTCTAAAGTTTTAGAGAGTTTAAATAAAGCAATTATTGATGAGATTTGGAATAAATATTGCTCTGGTTTTATTCCTAAATGGGAAATGGACAGCGTTGGTTATTATGACGGCGCGCATGAACTTGATGGAGTAGATTTTGAAGAAAGAGAAATTGATAATTTCTTTAATCTCCCAGAAGATCCAGTTCCAGAAACAGTATTCACTTCGAAAGAGGGAAAAGAAATTCCAATTTATAAATTGCATAATATTGCAGGAACAGTAATTGAAAAAAATAAACTGAAAAATATTGTAACTCTATTAACTCAATATGGAGTTGTAAAAGTTAAGATTTATAAACCTCAATTTGTAAAATATGATAAACAATCTTTTATTAAAGACGAAGTAACTGGCAAAAAAACGGTTACTGAAAAGTCATGGTTTACAAGAGGAAATAAACTTATTATTCAGTGTATTCGTCGTGGAGATAATGCAATTCCTAAAGCATATAAAACTTCACCTTATAAACCAATTACGTTGATCTCAGATATTGATTATTCAACAGGACATTTAACTTTAAGAACAGAGAGGACAGACTAATGTATATTGGAATATTTGATTAGGATATTCTTTTAAATCCTGCGAAATTTTGTCCATCTCTTGAATTGATGAAATTGTCCTATTATCACAAAAAAAGAGGAGATATAGTAGAATTTGTCCTATCTTTTGAAGATAGTGAAAAATATGATATACTTTATCTTTCTAGGGAAAGTCTTTCTTAGAAGGACTTTCCTTCTTCTTTTTTATTGCAAAGTAATTTACAATGGGTAGGTAGAGGCTTTACTGGTAATTATGTAAAACTTCCAGAAGAAGTTGAACATAGTCCTCCTGATAGGACTTTTTATTCTACTTTTGTAAAAACTCACGAAAATGTATTTACCACTAGAACTAAAAATTAGATAGTTAAGAAAATTTTAAGTGAAGATTTTGTTTTATTAAGAATAACAAATGGAAATGAATTATTAATTGATTACACTAAATTAAATTATTCTAATCAAAAAATCATTTTATATGATTATAATTTTTATAATAGTTCTTATGCAAAAGAAATATTTGATTATTTTACTTCAAGAGGAAATGAATTATTATTTTTATATAGTAGCTAGATAAAAGATTTAGATTTGTTTGTTTATTATTCTTCCAATAGTAAAGCAATAACGGATGGTAGATAGGCATTGCTTTTAGTTCATAATGACGGGATACCTATTACTAAGTTAATGAAACATATAGATTGTTTTAATTGCTACTGCGGCTATCATGTACCTTTAAACGAGAAACCTACTAGTCGAAAAGCTCTTATTGCTGCATTGAATATTTATTTTTATGGCGCCTCGCGCAATGTAAAAATTCCTATAAAAGTGGATTTGAAACCAGATGATTGGGATGGTGCAGCAACCATTTATGAGATTTTAATGAGAGCTTTTTCAAATATCCTTACTTATAAATTGAATCCTACTTCTAATAAAACAGTTATGGATGAAGTTTATCATATTGCTGGCAAAGAGCGATGCAAATTGATAAATCAAACAATTCAAGCGGACCGTAATTTGTATATATTGGCTAATTTAAATGTCCGCCAAGTTCGAGATAGTGGTAAATGGAGACCTAGATTATGAAAACTATTCAAGATTTACAAGCTGAATTAAAACAGCTTCAAAATAAGATAAATACTTCTATCGCAAATGGAGAATATTCTCCTGATATGCCCATATGGCGAGAAGGAGTAAGAAAAATTTTAGAAGAACTAAAGGAGATTGAAGACTCTTATGAATGAGAATTTTTTACAAGATAATCCTTTGAAACTTTTTGATGATTTTGTTCAGATTCCCGATCAAGCTTTTGAAGATGGCAGAGACATTACTGAAATTAATTCTTTGATTGAAACTATTATGAATAGCGAAGATTTTATCCGCGTACTTGTTGATTCTCGCGCGAATAATCCTCAAGAATTTAATCATTACGATAAGCAATTTGACGAGTGGGTTGATCAGGCTCGGAAAAATGTTTTTGGTACTGGCAAGAAAAAGGAAATGATTCTTTCATTTATGTCTCGCTGCCAAATCATGTTTAAAGAAATTAAAGAAACTAATGGTTATTTCCAAAAGGTTCCAGTTAAATTTTGCAAAGTTACTCCTGATGCAATTATTCCTGCTTATCAATCTATTGGTGACGCGGGTGCAGATATTTATTCTAATGAAAATACAGTTGTTGAGCCTGGTGAAACAATGATTGTCCATACTGGAGTTAAAATGATTATTCCTGGCGGTTATCGTATTTCGGTAGTTCCTCGTAGCGGTATGAGTCTAAAAACTGGTATTCGAGTTGCAAATGCACCTGGCACAGTAGATTGCACTTATCGTAATGAGGTCGGAGTTATTGTTTGGAATACTGGTTCTGAACCTTATGTTATTAAAAAAGGTGATAGAATTGCGCAAATGATTCTTGAACAAACTCCTAAGATGTAGGCTCAAGAAATTTCTGAAGAAGAGTTTGAAAAATATTCTACTGATAGAGGAGCTGGCTTTGGTTCATCAGGCCGCTAATTAAAATGAAAATAACACTAGATTAGATTCGTTCTGATCTAGCTGAGAAAGGTTGGAAAGTTAGAAGCGAAGAATATATTAATTTATCAACAGACATGGAGTTTGAATGCCCAGAAGGTCATTTAGTTATTGCACCATATAAAAAAATTAGAAATAAATTTTAGTGTCCGATATGTAATTCCAACCCTTTAAAAAAAATGGATATGTCTCCTATCCCAAAAACAGAAGCTAGACGTGTCCTTGCGCTAGATTAGGCTACAAAAATAAGTGGTTGGTCATTATGGGATGACGAAACTTTATTGCGATATGGTGTTTTTAAAGCTAAATCAAAAGACACTGTTGATAGATTAGTTGAAATCCATTAGTGGCTAACTAATTTAATTATTAATTATAAACCAGATATTGTTTTACTTGAAGATATTTAGTACCAATAGAAAATTGAGGGAAAAGCAGTTTTTAATGGTGAGGCCGTAAATGGAGTTACCGTTTATAAGGCTTTGGCTGAATTACTCGGAGTTCTTCAAGTTTCTTTGCGCGAGTAGGGCGTAGATTTTAAAGTTGTATCTTCGTCTACTTGGCGCGCGGATGTTGGAATCAAAGGTAAGACAAGAACTGATAAAAAACGAAGTGCTTAGGTTCATGTAAGAGATTGGTTCGATATAAATGTTACTGAAGATGAAGCAGATGCAATTTGTATTGGGCGTTATGGGACCAGGAACTGTAAACCGGTTGAAATGTTTCAATGGGGATAAAACGAAAAGAGAGGACTCAATTAAGAGTCCTCTCTTTTCTTATTTATTTAAAATTTTTGACTTTATTAGCTAAATCGCATTTTTGTTCCATGTAATAGTCATAAAGATAATCCCATTTCCCTTCCTTTGCGAAATATCCTTCCTTTTCTTTCTTACCTATTTCGCGGAGAATGATAGCATGATCTTCATCAAACATTTTTAAACGTTGCTCCGCGCGAGTGATATAAAAAGTCATAAGGTCATCATGACCATATTTTTTAGAACCACAAGCATAATCATACATCATCTATGCGTCTTTTAGCTCGTCCATCATTGTTTTTAACAGAGCTTCTATTTCCATAGTAACACTCCTTAATTCAATCTTACGATAGTAATTTCAGCATCGGAATAAGTAGCTTCTAATCCAGTATTAACAACTGTCAGATTAGCTGTATTGTCTATGCAAGCACAAGAATTTAGAACTCTTACTATGGTTGAGAAAGAAACATTTTTAAGACTTCCAGCGGTGTCAATTGTTATAGAGCTTAATGCGCCGGGAATTGCAACTCCATTATTATATAATTGAGTTGAAACTAAACCAGTACTAGCTGCACTCAAAACTCCACTGAAATTAACTAAATAATATCCAGTTTTCCTTAAAGTAACGGTTGGAGAACCAGCTGTATGACTGGTTCCACAACCAACTACATATCTATTATTAACAAAAGGAACAGCTGCGTTACTAGCAACAGCGACACTGGTATTAGTATAACTATTTACCATGTTATTCCTCCTTTAATAATTAGATACCACAACCGGCGCTTGCGCGAGCACAGCCATTACCATATACACTTTCATAAGGAGAGCAAGTAATATAAGCTGGCTGTGGGAATGGACGGAGAGTACCAATAATATTGGCGCTCTGAGCTTGCTGACTGAGCTGGAAGTTAGCAGTAAGCAAATCGCGGTCACGATCTGCTAAACGATCACGAAGTTCTTGCATAGTATTAGTATTAATTAATGCACGAGTTTGCTCTCCTTCGCAGTGGATTGCGTTAGTAATCTCGCAAGTATTTTTATAATTTTCTGCGCGAACACTATCAATATTGCGATTTACGTCACAGCAACAGCTCTATTGCTGATAACCTAATTGAGCCATCTGAGCAGATACCATATCGAAACCTTGGCTCAAATTAGAGTTTACTCCGCCGAAGCCTTGACACAAGTCTTTCTGGATTGCATTAAAACCTTGCATATTGTTCATACCATTGTCATAAAAGCCTTCGCGCATAGTAGATTGATTCTCACGAATACCATTCTGCAATTGAGTATAGTTTAAACCGTCATAAAGTTCTGCGCGAGTTAATGTACCAGAATCTCCATAACCGCCGAATCCACGACCAAAGAAAGCAAAGAAGAAGAAAAGGATAATAACCCAAAACCAAGAGCCACCCCAACCATAACCGTCATTGTCTTTTTGGTTCATAACAGCGAGAAGATCGCCTAAGCCAATAGAATCCATAAATGAATCCTCCTTAAAAATTTTATTTATTTAAAGTTTAGTCAGTTAATGCGCACTTACTTTCTAAACTTTTTAATTAAATTTAATTGTTCTGGAGTTAAATTTCCAGAACCCACTGGTGTTTGATTCGCGCCCGCGACTTCTTTAATTTTATTTATCTAATCATCAGTTAAATTAAGTTGAGATTTGGCAATTTTTGTCAAATTTGGATTAGACAAATAGGAATCTAAGCGCTTTGAATCTTCAGGATTTTGTCGTACCTATTGAACAAATTCTGGAATCCTCTATTGGATATTATTAGGAGTAATATTATTTTGTTTCAGCCAATTTTGATATTGCGGCCATAGCTTTATTAGATTCTGGATGTTCATTAGAAACAACCTCCTATTTAGATATTAATTCATTTAATTGTTGCTCCACCTTTGAAAGTCTTTCTTCAAAAGGAGAGGTTTCATTGTTTTGTTCATTTTGAGCAACTGATTCAAAAATTTCGTGTAATTGAGATTGTGCTTCATTCAATTCTTTTTGAAGTCTTTCAACATAGTCCTGTTTATAAGCAATAATGCCAATGCTATTATCAAAAGCTCGTGTATAAATCCTATCATCGTTATTAACAAAGAAAATTTGTTGTTCTCCACCACGAGGAAGAGAAATGGTATTCATATTTTCAATGGCAGATAGATTATAAGTCATTCCAATTACATTTGATAATTTTTCAAAAGTAATGGGTTTATAGGGTATAGAAGATATTGTTGCAGGATTAAATTGCTATCCTTGTATATTTTGATAAAGGTTATTCATTAATTACCTCCGCCGCCAAATAATGAATTAATTAGTGGCAAAATATTTTGAGAATTTTTAATCAAGTTTGGCAGCATTTGAGAATGCTCTCTTTTATCTGCTGCTTTTTGTGTGGCAATAATAAATGCCATTTCGTCTTTACTTAGCGATTTTCCATGACAGGCATCGGTCATCATTTGGACACTTTGCTCAATCATTGCATCAAGGAATTTATCATTCATCTGTCTCACCCCTTCATCTATAAAGTGAAAAGCTTAATTGGGAATTATAAAATTTTGGTAAAATTTGCCAATGAAATTTTAAGAAAATAAGGGTCAGAAATTTGACCCTTATTTTAATTTTTAAATATAATAAAAACCTTCGTCAATAGAATCGCCATTGCCTACAGCAGCGCTTATAGAATTAATAACTTGCTCAATGGTTTGTCCATTTGCCATACGGATACCAGAAGCATCGGTGGTATCTGTAAACTAGGCATTGGCCGGAACATCAGATTGAACCGTATGATTATTAACACGAGTTGCATTATCTACAACGCCATTGTTGTCTCTGTCGTAAACTGACTTTAACATTGCGCCCTAGTTGTTTAAATCTTGGTCTGTTGAACCATTAACATTATAGATATAACCATAACTGCCATTTAATTTATCAATAATTATGCCATTATCAATATTTCCAGCTTTGCTTTCAATGTAAACGTAATCGTTTACAATCGAATCAACATAGGGGCGTGCGGGAAAAGTATAAATAGTATCATAACCAACAAGCTATACTCTATATCTATTATTCCCTAAAACTTCTTTAATTTGCCCAATATAACGAACTGTGATTTTTGATTCTTTTATATAGGAATCAATTCTCTAATCTATTACTTCAATAATCTATCTTCCGTACTTATTTAAAGCCATAATTAATTCTCCGGTAATTCTTTTATATTACTGCCACTAATAGACATTGTACCAACACCAATAGGATAAGTAATTGCAGTAATAATAAACTCTTGTCTATCATATTGATAGTAAGAATCCGTCAAGGAAAAAGTATTATCAAGTTCAAGACTAGGAATTAAAGTGCAAGTAAAAGAAATTTGATTACCTAAAAGGCAAGCGGTTTTTAAAATATACTATGCGTAATCTTCGGCTTCCTATTGAGAATAAATAGTGCTTTTCTCAATATAACGAGATTTACGTCCTATTTTTGCGACACTTAATGGTGAACGAGCATCATTGTTTTCAGCTATTGCGACAGGAATTTGTCCCCCAAGAGGATTATCACCAACCACATAAATATAATTAGCAATATTCTTTAACTAATAATTTATTTGCGCGGAGATATACTCTGCACTTCCTTCGGTAAAATCCCATTGATTTTGAACATTTTTATATTCATCAAAATTTAGTGACTTTTTGACATTTAAATGTCCATCCATGTCATAATAAATATCAGCATGGAGAGTGGTAGCTAAATCATTTAAAAGGTCTCCGATATAAGAACCAGGACCTTTACTAAAAGCAAGTTGGAGTTTATATTCTTGAAGGTCTGGATCAATAATTGGCTCAAGAGGATCAAGCATCTGACCATTACCAATATCTTGTTTAAGAACATTTTTAATAACATAAGAAATCGACATTCCTATATCAAAAGAAAAAGTTCCAATCATTTCACCATAACCAGTATCATTAGTAAAGGCTCCATATTTGTCAACGCCAGTAAAAGAAATTGTCTAATTGCCAGAACTGTCTTTTTGTGCGTTTATATCGGTAATGATATAAATACCTTTAGAAAACCAAAATATATCTCCAGAAATTCCAGTGGTTTGACCATTAAGCTGAATTGCTTTTTGTTCAGTCGCAAGTCCAACGTATAATTTAAATTTTTTCCTGACCCAAAACAATTTATTATTTGCATTTGGAATAAATTTTCCTGCGGGGTCAAAAATAGAAAAAGAAACTGTATTACGAACCCCTTGCTACAAAGTTGACTGAATTGAACCACTATTGTCTGTAATTTCTTCCGAAATTTCAGCATAAGCATTTTCAAACTAATCAAGTAGTTCAACTTTTATAACGGGATATAAAGTAGCGGATTGAACCGCTACTCTATATTCCTTCCCTGTGTAGTTAAAATATTCCATTTGAACACCTCACAGAGAATATACCTTAAACGAATTAATATCTCCAACTTGAGTCAAAGTACAAGTAACTTGAGTTGGCATTTCTGGGATTGCCGCATCACTAATATCAGAGGTTGCAGAAATTGCAGCAATAAAAACATGACCTTTTGGATCTTTAACTAAAATTTGATTGCGCGCATATGCAAATTCATTCCATTTTTCAATACGCTCGATGGTGTCTTCATACGTATTAGAGCCACCATCTCTGAAATTAAATTTACCTAAATAACCAGTAAATTGAGTCGTCTTATAATTAGCCATGCTGGTCATAACTTTGGGGTATGGAGCAAAACCAGTTTGAAGAGTCTTTGTAAAGTTTTGAGTATATTGTGCGCTCTGGACTCCTAAAAGGAAATTCCAAGTATCGCCAGGAGCATAACTACCGTCAGCACGCTTCTTAATGTCAGTCATATGCCATTGTTCATCATCTATATGAATAACGGTTTCGCCATCGTTGTTAATTTTAGCAATTAAAACATTATAAGTTTTATCTCTTAATAAAGGGATAATCTAATATCTAAAATAACCGTTGCTTGGAATGTTGTAATCATAGATATAATATTGTCCAGCTTCTTCCGATATTGTATAATTAAAAATATCAATGTCCGCAATCATATCATTAGCAACCATATTAGGAGTTTGAATACCGTCAAGTAAGTTATAAATTTCATCAAAAGGTTCGGTATTAAAATTAAAACTTAAATCTTTCCCTGCAAAATATTCATCCATCACTTGTCTTAAATCGGTGAAACTATTATTTACTAATTCTCTTAAATCTGCTCCACGAATATATCCAATAGCATTTCCATTTTCATCCCAGCCTTGGACATAAGTTGCAGTATCAACAATATTTTCATATCCACCAAGAGGGCTATGATTTGAATCATCTAGTGTAATCGCACCACAAATAGAAGCATAAATAGCATCCATTTGACGCATAAAATCAAGAGCCATATCTCTACTATTTACATTATCATTCTCATAAACATTGCGGAAAATTCTATAACCATATACTTCGCGCGATAAAGAAGAAAATCCAACATTGCTATCATTGAAATTTAAAATAAAATTATCTTCACTTGCAATTACACCTCGACGGTTAATATCTAAAATTCCATAATAAAGAACTTCGCCATAAAGATTAATTTTACTTAAACCATTTAGCATTTGAGAAGTAGGACGCCCGCCGCTCAAAAGATAAGAAGTAGAAATATATTTTGAGGTATCAAAATTAGTTTTAGTTGGACCAGATGGCAAATTGTCACCACCATTACTTAAATCTGCATTATTGCCCGCACCTTCGCCATAGAAACCTAAACGCCAATCGTCTTCAGATTCCATTATTAATTCATTTGTCGCACAACTGTCTACATTATAAAAACGAGTAATTTTATAAGAAGCTTTTGCCTCATTTGAGCCTTTTGTAGACCAAGGGAATAAATAGAAATGGAAACAATATTTAGACAGGTCTTGTTCCGTTGGGGCAAGAACACCATTTGTAGGTAATAAAATATTTCCTGTTTTATTTGTAGCTTCTGGCAAACGGTATTGAAAAATTTGGTTTTTGTGTGTATCGTCATCGTCCCAGTCAATAAAAGATTGAACAGTTTCAATAATTGTATTTTTAGAAGATTTAATTGTAATATTATCTTCCATCAATTCAATTATATTGTCTTCTATTGAAAGACTAATGACAGTTACATTTTGGGTATTATTAAAAGCTATAAGAGGGTCAATAGTTATTTTATCTAATCCTTTTAAAACTTTATTAACAGTAAAACTAATTTGGAAATCATGAAGCGGATTGATATTTAAAATTTCACTACCTTTATGATAGTAAGTCATATATCCATCTTCTGAAATCTTATATGCTTTTAATGGGAATTTTTTACCGTTAGCAATATAAGTGCCATATTCAGTAATTTCTACCCCTTTTGACGCTGGAGGATAAGCGTTATCTTTAGTCCAAGAAATTTTTGCTGCACCTTTTTCTCCATCATAAAAAACAGAAGCAAAATGATCGTCTTTTTCATCATCTTGGAACATATCAATTGTAGGATATAAATAAGTATAATAATAATAGAAGCCATTTTCAGAAGTGGCTAACATTAATTCTATTCTATATCTGTCGTAATCGGTGACATAATTATTATAATCAATTAAAATATTACGAGAAAAGATTTTTTCTGACTCATAAAGAGGGGTACTATTATAAATAACTGTGCCTTTTTCATTAATTATTCCACCTTGAATTTTAAATTTATAATATTTAAAATTATAAGGCATTCCTGCAAGAGAAGAAGTAATAGGGAAAAATCTTTGTAAAGTTACTAGTGGATTTTCTTCAGAGCCGACAGACGAACCTGATAAAGGTAGAATCTAAGTTTTCGACTTCTAAAAAGTAAAATGATTTGATAATCCACTTTCAGAAGAAGTAGGTTTATTACCCGCAGCAATCTATTCAGAATAAGCTAAAAAAGAGTAATATGGGACATCATCGATCTAAAAATTTATGTCTGGCTATTTCTAATTAGTAAAATAATAATAATTACTATCATAATAATTATTTAAGACAGTAAAATAAAGAACCTAATTGCCAGTTAATTCACCAGTTTGATTAATTGAATCTTTAGGACTAATTAAACTTAATTTATCATTAGATAATCCTCGTCCTAAAGTATATAATCCATAATCTGAATCTTTTATATTAGAAATTTCATCATAAGTAAAAAAAGTATTTGATGAATCAACAGAAGAATCTGTCGAACTTAAAATAATTAAAATATCAGCCGCATCTTTATCAATAATTCCTTTCTTTTTTGCTTTTTCACGAGTAAGTATTTCATTAGTGGAAGTAGTTTTATTATATTGAATTTTTTCATCTTCTAATTCTACAGTATAAATTGTAGTTTCATTATCTTTGTTAAAATCAATATCTTCTTCGCTTAAAGTGGAGTAAGTTGAACTGTTAAGCAAGTCAATAGTTGTACTTGCTAGTGCTTTGCCCTAAATTGCCGCAATTTCTTCTTCTGTAAGATAAGAAGAACCATTACGATAACTACCTGTTTTTGCGTCAATATAAAGCAAATTGCTCATTCCAAGCAGAGAACGGCTGCCAGTAAGAATATTTTCTGTAACGATTGGCGCGCCATTAGAATCATAAGAAGTTATTTCTTGCTTTACAGTAAAATTATATAAATTACTATTCTTTTTATTTTCTCCTGTTGAACCCCAAACAACGTCATAAGTAGCATTTACAATATCCTATACTCCGTTATTTGTGACTTGTTCAGTAACTATAGATGTGCTGCCAAGAGAATAAGAAATAGATTTATTATTATTTGTCGCATTAAATAAATCTCGTCCAGTAACTTTATCTGAGATAGATATAATCGCGCCAGTAGAATCTTTTACTATTGCATTTTTAATAATGCCAGAGATATTACTTCTAACAAGAGTAGAAGCAGCTGCGTGATTTAAAGCAATACATTGGTAAGTCTTATTACCCGCATCATAAGAATAATTATAAGTATAGTAACTTAAATTTTTGACAGGCGTATAATAAACTTCTGAATTACCATTGCCTATTGCCTTTGTTCCTACAAAATAAGTATCTGGTTTTTGAGTATTATAATATTGCTCTGTATGAGTCTCATAATCATTAATTGGAAAAGAATTTTGTCCTATTTTTAAAACATTTCTTGTCCATCTATCTGGAACATATCCTTCTACATTTTGGCTTTCGTCATTTGGATCGGGATAAAGGGTTGGGGAATAGTTAGGATTATTCTTAAAAACGTAAGAATCTGATTCTTCAAGTAGACCAGTAATAGTTCCTTTTACAATAGCTTCGTCATCTTGTAAAGACAAAACGTTTGTAATTTCGCCAGATTGGATAATATTTGATGGAGTAATATTATCTTCAAATAAACGCAATTTCCAGACTAAACCTTTATTAGTATAAAGATCAGAATTTAATATATTCGCGCAATTAAAATAATAATCTTCATCATTGTATATAGTAACAGTTTGCCCTAATTGAGTTGTTGGTGTAGCAACTGTTCCAGAATCAATAGTGGGCAAATATTTTATATTTTCTCCAGTAACAGTCGAAGCAACTGAACTCCAATCTTTTAAAATATTATTTTTGTTACTATTATCTAAAATTTTATAATCATAACCGACAAGCGCGTCGCCGCCAAAAGTAAAAGAGAACTAAGGATTTTGACTTAAATCCTTAGCTTCATTATATGGACTTACATTATATGGTTCTCTAATCATTTGTCCACCTCAATAAAAAATAAAAGCTTTACCCATTTAGAGTAAAGCTTTAATATATTATCTCCTAATTGAAGCGCTTTGTTTCAAGTCTTGAACCAAGGAGTCTAAGTTATCAGCATTACTCTCAACATTAAATTCACAGTTAGTGAAATTAGTTCCGTTGTTGTTTGTATTGTTGGTTGCACCGAAGCCCATTAGAGCATTTCGAACACTTCCTGCTGTACTTAAAGTAGGAATCCTTGTCATACTATCTATATATTTGAACAAAGCAGCTGATTGAGAGTTATTGAGGACGAGTTCAGGACGATTTTTGGTGCCGTGAATGGCAACGGTTTTGGTAAAATCATCTACTCCACCTTGCGAAAAGCCAATTTGTGTACCTTTTGAACCAGAACCAGATTTTCCAAAAGGACCTCCTACAGCCTCTCGTAAAGTTGAGAATCCTTTAGAAGAATTTTCTACGACCTTGGCCGCAGCATCAGCTGCAGCCTATTTCATAGACTATTCAATTTTTGAATTAAGTCCATCAAGGGCACTAACCATTCGATTAGTATTTTTATCTGCATTAGCCTAAATACCTAAGCCAGCTGTTTTTGCACCAGAAGCAGCGGTATTACCAGCAGCTTTTGCAGCATTTGCAGTTTTATTACTATTAGCGTTACTTAACTCTTTTTCTTGTTCAGCAATTTTATTTTCTTGTTCTTTTAATGCGTCAATTTGTGCTTGAATAATATTAGCTTGCTCATCAAGCCCATCAATCTAATCTTGAATTTTTTCAGCTTCGTCATTGTTTCTAACAATTTGCTCATATTGCCCTTGAAGCTGCCCAAAAGTAGAACCACCTTCTAGCAAAGAACCAAGAGTGGCATTATTGATTTCATTCATTATCGCTTGACGCTGATTAATTTCATCAGTAGTCATATCTAAACGATTAGACCATTCATCATAGCGATCAATCGCAGCATTTATATTATTAATATAATCTGCTGTTTGGCTTGCATTGGTATTAGCTTGTTCAAGCGCGCCATTAATTGTTTCATAGAATTGAGCAAAATTCTCTAATTGACCAATCTAGCCATTAACCATTTGATTAATCAAATCTTTCATTTCTTGCTGAATTTGGGCAGTTTCAGCATTATTTGAAAGTTGATTCTCAAAATATTTTTTTAAGGCTTCATCAGCTTGATTTTGCTATTCTTCAAGTTTCTTAATAGCTTCCGCAATAGAACCTTGAACATCTTCATTGCTCTATTGATCATATTTATTAGACGCTTCATTTGCGCGATTAGTTGCATCAGACGCAGCTTGTTGCTATTGATTATTATTTGAAACTTGTCCAGAAAAGTTTGAAAGTTGGTCTTGACGACTTGCATCGTTTCCATATTGGAATTGACGAATTAAATTAGTCTATTCTTCAAGTTCAGATGTAGTCTTGCCAAGAGCATCTTGAGCTTTATCCCATTGATCTTTAATGTCATCAAGAGCGTCTTTTTGATCTTCAAGATCAGACTTAATATTTTCGAGATTGTCATTTTGTTTCTCGATTTCGTCAGTTTGTTCCTCAATTTTCTTTTGTTGACGTTCAAGAATCTCTTTCTGGTAATCGCGCTGGGCAGATGCAAGATTAGATTGAGCATTAGAAATCTCGGACTTATCAGTACGCAAACGCCAACCGCCACCGTTGGTAAGAACCATACGGGTTTTTTGGTTACGAGCATTGGCTAAAGCATCACGAGCTTTTTCAAGAGCAAGGAGTTTTGATTCGCTATCAGCCGCAGTATCAAGTGCATCAATTTGGTCTTGAATAGCGTCTTTTTGCTCATTAAGGAGATCGATGTGCTCTTTGTTGCGATCAATTACTTTATCGTAAGAGTCAATTTGGTTATCGAGACCATTTTGAGCGGCGTCATAATAGGCCTGAGCGGCATCGTAGAGTTTATTGAGAGAATCCTCTTGCTTGTCTGCTGCATCTTGAAGTTCATCGGCTTTGGATTTAAGTTCGTCAGCTTGTTTTTTAAGGGCATCAAGTTGATTGTTGAAAGAGTCAATTTCAGATTGAATGGTATCCTTGATTGCATCATAGAAGGCTTCAATGCGAGTGGTCTGACGGTCAATTTCGTCGTTAAGACGAGACTTGATTAATTCAACATAGAGCTTGTAGTTCTCTTGGAGTTTCTTATTGGTTTCTTCAAGGGCTTTCTTTTGATTCTCAAGAGCTTTCTTTTGATCTTCAAGAGCTTGCTTAGATTTTTCGAGAGCTTTTTGCTATTCTTGAAGGGCTTTCTTTTGAGCTTCGAGAGCATCGGTTAATTCATTAGATTTTTCAGCTGCTCCGCCACCAGAACCTCCACCAGAGCCGCCTTTAGAAGAATCGCCTAACCCTTTTACGGCATTAGAAGCACCAAGTACAGAAGATTTATAAGCATCAAGAATGCCAATGGCATCATTAATCTAATTTGCCTACTCTTGAGCAGCTGACAGTGCAGCTTTTGCTTTATCCAACATTCCCTAGGCTTTTGATGCATTTAATTCAGCAGCCGATAAAACTTTACCTGCACCACCAGCTACCGTTGCACCGCCGCCTTTCGCAATACCTTCAGCCGCAGCACCATCTGGATAACGAGTAACAATACCATCCATGGCCGAATTATAGGCGTCGACTTCAGCTTGGAGATTTTCTTTGTTTACATCTACTTCTTGCGATTGTACTTTTGATGCTTCTCCGGCAGCAATAACACGACCATTATAAGTATCTACGATGCTCTAAGCTGCGTCAACTGCTGACTAAGCTAATTTTACCTAGGCGTCAGCATCTTCTTTTGCCGCAACCAATGACGCTTGTGCCGCAGCAAGTTCGGTCATTGAAAGACCTTCTTGAGCAACTTTTTGAGCGTTTAATCCTGCAATTACACTTAATGCAGAATTAGCTTTAATTTGATCACTAACAATACTATTGGCAGTTGCTTCATCAGCTTGTCGAATTCCTTCAGCGGCTTCTTGTGCAGAGCTACTTAAAATTTTCCATTTGCTAGAAGTTTCGTCAAGATAAAATCCTAAGTCACTTAATTTTAATCCCGCTGCTTCAGCCGCAGATTCCATTTCTGCGATACTATCATAACCATCATTAACAGCTGTTGATAAGAAATCAGTAGCAGAAGTGACAGAATTCATGCTATCTTGTAATCTAAGAATAGCAACATTAGAATCGTTGAAACTTTGAATTATAGCATCAATATAAGTTGCTAATTGAGGATATTGAGCTTCTAATTCTTTTAAAGTGGAAATATAAGATTCTATAGAACTGCCATCTGACCAATCAATAGAAGCAAGTCCATTTTCTATTGTATCAACTACAGAAGAAAAATCACTAGGATCTATTTCATTTGCAGCATCAGATAATAAATTAGTTAAAGGTTCAGCCAAAGCTCTAGCAAAATCTTCGCCACCAGTATCTATAGCCGTAGCTAAAGAATTTACTAAACTATAACTAGCATCATCTATTATACTTTCCGGTAATTCAATTTTAATATCTTTTAATTTATCAATATTTTTTTTGTAAGTATCATCTATATCCTAGAATTGTTTTTCGATTGCTTGAACTGCCGGATTAGTCGAATTAGCGTAATTACCCCAAACAGACATAGCTTGAACAACAGCATCATAAACCTAATTGCTCATGTCCGTCTCTTGTCCATTGACCAAAGCTATGAATTGATCGTAAGATGCTCCAGTTTGCTAAATTAATTGATCATAAAAGGTTTTTAATTCAGAAACCGCTTTTTGAGCTTTATCTGTAACATCTCCATTCCCATCTAAAATATTTTCATTTGAATATTTAGATACTAAAGATAATGTTTTACTATATTGACTTTGATTTAAACCAGAATCAGATATGTTAAGACCACTTTCTTCAACTGCAATAGTAGCATCTGAAGAGGTATAAAAATTCTTCCCTAATTCAGCTAATTTCTTTTTTAAATCTTCTTCAGTGCCGGTAAAAAGAGAATTTCCATTTGCATCTTGAATTTCATACTCGACTTTATAAGTAAAGCCCATTCTTTTTGCGAATGCTTCTTTTGTTTCAGAAGAACCAGAATTAGCGGCATACGTAGAACCAACGCTAGCTTTTTTAGCATTAGTGTTATACTATTTTTCAAAATCCTCTTGAGAAATTTCTTTACCAGAATTGTCTGTAATCTTTGCGCCAACTGCTTTTTTATTCTTTTGGTTATTCTTTAACTGTTCAGCTTCTTTTTTCTTTTCATTCGCTTCGTCTTTTAATCTTGCATAAGTTTCTTGCTTAATTAATTCTTCTCTTTTATCTATGTTATCTTGAAGGGCCGCAGTTAATTTATCATATGACGTTTTTGTTGCATCAACGCCTAAGGCTTCTTCGTCAAAGGAGTCTGATATTTCTTTTCGTATATCAGTTAAATCTTCGCCATTTTCTTTAGCTTGTTGTAAACGCTCAATATAGTCTTCTAATTTATTGCTTTCATCAATATAGTTTTGCGCAGCTTCTTTATGAGTTTCGGCTGATTGTTTTAAAGAATCAATCTAATCTCGTAAAATTGTTGCTTCTTCTTTTTGCCTATCAATATAAGAACTATAAGCTAAAGCTGCGACCCCAACTGCGGCAGTAACTGCTGCTAAAGCAAGTCCAACGGGAGAAGTAATAAAAGCCCATGCCGCTTTAGCTGCTCCACTAATTGCCCCAGTTAAAAGTTGCCAACTAGCAGCCTAAACACTATTTGCCCCTGTAATAGCTACAGAATTAACTAGCTCTTCTGCATCTGCTGCAGATAATCCTGTTTTAATTAATAGATTTTGTGTTTGAGCTTCATTTAATCCTAAGAAAGAAGCAACAACTAAAACAATTTTTGCAGCTAATTTGTTATAATTTTCGTAAGATTTTGTATCTAAAACAGTATTTAATTTCTATATTTTTTGTCGTGCAGTTTCAGCTACGGTTAAAGCCACAATACGAGTAGTTAATAATAAAATTCCTCCGCCAGCTAAAGTTGCAGTAGGTCCTATATCTGATATAAAATGTAAAAGATTACTTAAAACATCAACTGCACTAGAAATAATATTTTTCCCATCAGCAAAAGAGGTTTTTAATCTAGTCCATTCATTTTCTAATCTAATAAAAGCAGAACTTAAATTACTACTAATGGCTTCAAATTGTTGTTCAGAAGCGCCCGCGGAATCCATCGCATAAGCAAGATTATTAACGTTAGACTAATAATTACCAACTAAGGCAATAAAGTTAGAAGACTATTGGGTACCAGCTGCCATAGTTGCAATATACTTCTAAGTGTTAGTATCTAATGTATCCCACTTAGAAGATAATTCCATAATAACGTCACCGATATTGCGGAAATTACCCTCAGTATCACGAAGTGCAACATCAGCTTTCTTTAACGCTTTTTCAACGTCGTTGGCATTGACACCATCTTCAAGTAAAGACTCTGGATCTGTTTTTAACTTTTGGAAACGAGCAATAATGCTCTTCATAGAGTTACCGATTGTTTCAGCACTCAAACGAGTAGTTTCTTCCATTGTAGCAATGAAAGCGGTGGTTTGCTCGAAAGTCATACCAGCATTTTTAGCAATAGAAGCAGTACGAGCCATAGCTGTTGCAAGTTCTTCTACATCAGTAGCAGTTTTACCAGCCATACTTGCGAAAACGTCAACAACATTTTGGGCGTCTTCGCCTTCCATACTAAAAGCATTCATGGTAGAAGTTAATTGATCAACGGCTGTAGCTAAATCTTGCTAAGAAATCGCAGCCATCTTACCAGCAGCATTAAGACGAATTTCAGTTTCTTCTGTGCTTAAACCTTGTTGGTAGAATAATAACATACCATTAGTTAAATCATCAACAGATAATGCTAATGAATTAGCATTATCAATCATTTGTGGCATATTGCCCCAAAGTTGGTCTGTCGCAATTCCACTAACAGCAGAAATCGCGCTTAAATTATCATCTAATTCTTGGTAAGTCTAAACAATATCTTCTACCGCACGCTTAGCAGTTTGAACTATTGCACGAAATGAAACCCACTTTACAATAGCTGTATCAAGGGTAGCAGATAATTTATTGGTATTATTTGCCGCTTCTCCCTGTGCGTCTCCTACTTCTTTTGTACTGCTTGCAAGATTTTCAGCGCTTTGAGTTCCCTCAGCTTGCTTATTATTTAAATTCTCCTAAGCGTCTGCTGAATTTTCTGCACTCGTAGCATTTTCTCTTTGCTCTTTATCAAGTTCTCGGAGCATTCCTTTTTGCCCCGACATTGAATCTAAACCCTATTCTCTAATTCGATTTGTTTCTTCGAGAACTTTATCAGTTTGCTCTAAAGCTATATTAATCTAATTTTGAACTTCAGTAGCTTCATTCTAAGACTAATTATATTGACGTTGTTTTTCTTCTAAATCAGCAATGGCGGTTTTCTAATTTTCAACCTTAGCAATTAAATTGTTTTGTTCTGCAGTATATGATTTAACAGCTTCTGTTGCTTCTCGATAAGAATCACTTGTCTTATTATAACTTAATTGATCCTATTTCTTTTTTGCTTCATCGACTAATTGATTAGCTACTTCTAATTCTTTCTCAAAATTTTTTAGTTCGTCCTAGGCGTTTACTAAATCAAGACTTGGATTAGAAGATTGATTATTTAAATCAATATTTTTTAACTAATCCTAAAGAGTTTTTAATTCTGAAGCCTTAGATTCTAATTGCTTAAAAAGATTATTAAAAATTTTATCGTTGACTCCATTATAATTGGAGCCTTGAATTTGATTTAAAATTTCCTATATTTCTTTTGCTTTTGCTTTTGCATCAGTAACGATTTTTTCTCCAGAAGCATTAGTAATAGAAGAGTTTACTTTAATGCCTTCAAGAGTTTTATTTAGACTTGCAACGGCTTCTTTAGCATTTTTAAAAGTAGTATCAATTTGAAGCTATAATGCTACTGTTCCTTTTGATGCCATAATTTCACCTCAAATAAAAAAGACTGGTAAATACTTACCAGTCTTTAATATCATATATCCGCATCTATATCATCGTCAAGATAAGTTACCTAAATGGACTTTCTCTTGTAACGAGAGCCATCAGGAATAACCGCGAATTGTAGAACCGATATTAATGGGCTGGTATTCCTTCCAAAATTCAAATTAAAATTACTTTGAATCAATAATTTAGGAATTTCAATAATCCCCGTTTTACGATTGCTCGTATTTTCATCGGTATAATAAAACTTACCGACAAACTTGAGATACCCATTAAAGTCCTTGGCACCTACATTCACTGTCTAATAATCAATATCTACATCATACCAATAGGTAACAAGTACGTCTATATCTGTATCTTCTAAAATTAGAGTATCATCCTACATTATATAGTCTACAATTTCTCTCGTCTTTTTACCTTTTGAAAGCGCCCATATCTTGAGCGGATAAGATGTATTGGGTGAATGATCAAAAGTAAAAACCCCATCAGAATCAATATATACTTCTTGAGAATAGGGGAGAGATTTAGTGCCTTCCTCTACCGAATTAATATTTGAACGTGCGATCATTGCAAAACCATTTGGAGAAACACGCCCCATATTGATTGCGCCATACATATTACGCGCGGTTTCCCAGTTAATTAAGACTGGATTCTAATAGCCACCGCGCGCAGAAATAGACTAAATATCTTCTCCAAAAGCTATCTGTTGAATATCATCAAATTCAAGGATAATTTCATTTTCCTCATATGCTTGACCATTAACAGTAGTTTTGGTTCCCGCTAACAAATAACCTTTATACAAATCTTTTATTCCATAATTATTATCCATAATTATTACTCCTTACTCCTAAAAGAAAAAGCCTATCCCGGCTCGGAATAGGCTTGAATGATTAAATATTAATCAAACTTCATCAGTAGCAAGCTCGCCAGCTGCGCTAACATCAACATCAGGATAAGCAGTCAAACGCATCATAACACCGTCAGAAGGACGAAGAACTTTCATAGTCATAGAGAAAGTAGAAGGATCGCCTTCAGCTTGCATAGTAATTGTCTGAGCGGGGTCCATCTTAGCCATCGGAACTTCAAACTCAAAGAACTTATCGGTACCGGTTGAATAATCACGAGCATAAGTAGTACCAACAATACGATAAGTGCCAGGGAAGTTAGAAGCACTAATCTCGATAGTCTTTACGTTATCTCCAGCCTTTACCTTCCATTGAGCAATATACCATTCGCCTTCTTTAAAAGCGCCAGTGGTAATTTTCTCACCTTGAGGACCATAATAGGTAACGTTAGCTTTTTCATCAATGCCAGTAGGCAAAGCTACACGAGTTGCAAGATCGGTGCCATCAGTACCAGTACCCAAGCAACGAGCGGTACGAAGCATAAACTTCTCGCCGTCCTTTAAACCAGTAACTTCACCTTTCTTATCAACGCCAGGCAAAGAAGCGGCACCATGCATAAGAGCCATAGACTCCATAGAGAACAAAGCATCTTCAAGAGTAATGGTGATTTCCTTACCATAGTCCCAGGTAATCAATTTAGCGTTACCTTTACCACCAGTAGCATCAGTACTAGAAGCAGTCTCTTCAATAGTAGATACTTTCAAAGTATCAAGATAAAGGACTGGGGTGTACTTGTTGTTTCCATCAATACGGTAAAATGTTACGTCAGCAACTTCCTTAATACCGTACATATCAAGAATACTAGCCATTTAATTTCCTCCTTTAAGGATTAGTCATCCAATTCTTTAACTTTATCTTTTTAGCGTCAGCACCCGCCAAGATTGCGGCATAATCTTTATCATACCTATCTTTACCAGTTACTTTTTCAAACTAATCGTAAAGCTAATAAATTGTTAAATCCCAGACATTAAGCATCGTATAACCAATGCCATAAGCACAAAGGGATGAAATAATGTCTGGCAAAGTAATTCCGTCCCCTTTTTGAGAATTTTTTTCTCGCTCTCTTTTCTTCGCTTCGCGTAATTTCAATCTTGCTTTAATAAACTTCTGCTTGAGTTTTTCATTGGGCGAAATAATTTCTCGCTCTTCCTCAACATCATACATTTTATTAATCATTAAAATTACTTCTTGAAACTCATTGAAATTTGATTCGTCAAGAACAAAATTCTTATCGGGCTATTCGTCAATTATAACAATAGTGTCTCCCGATATTTCTATCGGCTTCCTTAAATAAGTAAAAAAAGCAATTTGTAACTCCAAAAAAGCAATTGGATTCCCGTTACAAGTGTCAATAGTAAAATGAAGTGGAGAGGGAACATCTCCACCTATTCTCTATTCTTCTAGGAATTTAGCTATATCTAAAATCGAAAGTGTTATGCGCGCGGTGTAACGATTGTAATTATCGAATCCTATCTATTGGATTTCATCAAGAGTAGGTTTATAAATGGCTAATCCATGAAAATCAAGAGGAGCTTTAGAGAGCAAATCTGATTTAGAATAATTAGCCATTAGCTGTCACCATAAACACCATTTGGTTATCTGTAACATCTTCATAAACTACGCTTTGCTACTCTCCGATAAACTATAAAGTACCAATACCAGTAACTCTTGAACCTTGAAGCTCCTCATAAATTTGACTCATTATTTTATATGGGCGCGGGCAAATGTCATCTATTAACCATTTATCTATTGGACAAATAACATCAATAGCAACTGTTGCATCATTAAAATCAACATTGTCGCCTGGCTCAAAATTTGGAATTGACACTACAACGAAAGCCTCGGTACATTCATTAGGATTAACTTTAGGTTTAATTCTAATGTTTTTTTCAAGTAAGGAATTGGTAATGTCATAGTCCTTGCTCTTGTCGAGAGGTGTTTCGCTCATATCAGTCAATAGACGACACAAATCTTCGTTTTTGCTTAACTTTTGCGCAATCTTATTGAGTGCACGCCCAAGGTCTTCAAATAAATATGCAGACATAATTATTTCCTCCAGGCGGTTTTAATCTTCAAATCAAGAGTACCGATTTCCTTGTCTCCTGACTTGAATTTAATTTGAGTGTCTCCGAGGTTACTCCGCGCGACCACTTTGATTTTACCATCTTTAGTTTTTACAACTGCAACTTTATCTTTATCAAATTCAAAAGTTATATTAGTATAATCACTATTAATGGTATAATAATTAGTCCCAAAAACATCAATAACATTATTACCAATAATATAGAAATATTCTCTAATCTAGTCAATAACAAAATCAAATTTCTAAGAATAACCAGTAATATTGTCTGTTACAGTAATACTGCCATCATTGCCTAGTAATTCAAATTTGTTTGTATCTTCGTTATAATTGGCGAAGCCATCACTAATCTCATAAGAGAAGCTAGATTTTACAATCTAACCATCTTTGATAAGATAGAAAGCCAAATCCTCGAACTCGTCATTAATAGAGATTTCTTCTCCATCTAGCCCCGCGCCATAATTAGTAATGATAGAAATTGAATCCAAACGAGCGGTCCCCGCAACTTGCTCTTTAACAGAATCTTGACTTTCATCAATGCCAACTTGATTTAAAGTAGCATAAGAAATACCAGGAATACTAATTCTATCATCATCTACATATCGCCAAGTTTCTTTGCCAATAATAAAACGACAATTGGTATCAATATCATCTGTTGTTGCCCAAATTGTATTAAGTGCGCGATTTGGCTTTTGAACTAAATTCTTATTAGAGAATTTAAAATATTCTTTTATGTCAAATGTGCCAGTGCCATTGATATAGCAAGGAATTGAATGTTCCTTACCATCCGTACCTATATATTTTAATATATAGTCTAATTCAAGTATCTTATACTTGAAATATCCATAATAAGGATGAACTTCTTGGTTCATCACAATCCAATAACGGGTCTTATCGAATCCTCTATCATGGGTTGTAACAACGGCACCTTCTGGCAAAGGAATATCTTTAGCCGCTCTCAAATAGAAAATAATTTTACTCTCCGTCTGCGCAGCGCTTCGCGCTCCAGAGGAAAGGACTCCTATATAGGTTTTACCTTTATAAGTAAATTCACACCTATCTGGACTCTTTTTCTTTAGCGCTTCAAAATCTCTTGCAGACTTATTCTCAATTACTTCCTAATCAGTTTGACCAAAAGCTAAAACCCTTGCCTTATACTGGTCAAGATAAGGCATTATACAAAAATCTTATCCACTAGCTTCATACAGAGCATTACATTTTCACGAAAATACTTATATCTCAAAAATCTTAATGAACAAGTTTTAGAATAAAGACTGTTTAAAAGCTCTCCATCAAATTCATCAAAAGTACCGAGAATTTCGGTTTCAAGTTGATTGAGTAGCTTCTCATAATCCCAGCCTTTTTCGTAATCACGGAGCATTCCGTAATACTTGCCTTTTAAATACTCTCTATACTCAGCAGTCCTTTTACTCTATCTATTCATTTTATTTCCCCGCAAGTCGTGAATAATCAAAAACTTTATGATTAGGAGTGCGGCTGTAATCACTAATCATTTTTTTGATTTCTTTATCTAAAAGCTCAGTCATTCCACTGACTTGTGCTTTTAAGTGATTAGCTTGGGAGTGAAATTCAAAATCATTTTCTGCGTACTTTTGTTCAATGACATCTGTGTCATAAATAAAACGTTGATACCATTCGCGCTTCATTAAGTTAGCAAGAATTTGAATTTCATCTTGTCCCAAGTCAGCATCAAAAGTCTCTGTGTCATCATCTTTAGATAGACTAACATGAGGAAGTCTGAACTTGGGAATAGCCGCATTTAATAAATCAATCATATCCTGCTCATTTACATCATCATCCATAACCGCACGATCGCGGTCAGTAATTTTGGCTGTAAATGCTTGAAAAACATCCTCGTAGTCTGTCATAGATTATCTCTCCAAAGCTCTTGCCTTTTCAATATCAATGCCGCTTGCATTGGAAACTAACTTGGTCTTGTTATAAGAAATATCTTTGCAGTCCATTGCAATTTGAGCAATCATTTCTTTGCGCTCTTTTGAAGAAGCATTGAGCAATTCTTTGACTTCAAGATCGGTTCCCTTTTCAAGCAACTTACGGATTGCAATATAATCTTCGGTATGCTCTTGAACAAGGTTGCCATCTTTGTCCTGCTTAACTTCCTCTTGATCAATTAGACCAGTTTCAAGTCCAGCTTCGACATCTTCAACCTGTAATTTTTTCGCGCGGACGAGGTGAATAAAACCATCGTCATTAGCAAGAATATCAAAATCCTCTGCTTTAACAGGAAAATGAGCCATAGGGCGAAGCTGAGCGCGCAATCTGATAGAAGGCTCAACAACAATAATAGTGTGATTGCTGATATTCTTAATATAAACTTTTTTGTTATCCATAATAAAATTACTCCTTACTCAATAAAATAATAAGGGGTGAGAATCTTATCTCACCCCTCTATTAGTTATCAAACCACAGAATCGGTGTCCAATTCAGAGTCGTGATACAAGCCCCAGTTATTATAATGGAGAATAGCAATGCCAACTTTCTGATACATTGAGAACTCCATAGAACGATCTTTCTGCTCGTAAGTATTAGCAACAGGGCCACCCTCGAAGACGATACGAGCCAACTTATTACCATCACCAGGAATAATGTAGCAATAAGCAGGATTCATAACGACGCGTTGGTTGGTCTCATCCTCAAAGCTCTGAGGAAGAACAACAATTGGGCATCCCTTATACATCTTCAATACGCCATAAGTGCGCATATCAGCAACATCTTGCTCGCTGATACGAAGTCCCTTTGCACCAGTAGCAGTATCACTTACTGCAAGATAGTTGCAAGGAATCTTGTCAGCAAACTCGTGAGTGCAAACGATGATAGGATTGCCATAGTAACGAACGGTATTGATCAATTGATCAAAGCTAACCTGGTCGAACTTAGAAGCCTCGACAAAGGTCTTATTACCGTTAGTCATGTCACGATTAGGAACCAACTCGCCCTTAGCATCATACTTAGCAAAAGTAGAGCCATCAGTAGACTGAACGCCAACGGACTTAGCAGAGTTGTTGATGGCCTTAGCAAGCATGACGTAGATTTCCTCGTCCATGCCTTCCATCAAAATATCAACTTGCTCGGCAAGATCCTCTTGACCAGCCAAGAAGCGCTCAAAGTCAATAGCAGTAGCTCCGCCGATAGCCTCAGTCTCAATAGTGAACTCAGTGCTATCCAAACGGAAAGTCTCAAATACGCCACCCAAGCCAACGCGAGTTACGAAAGACTTGCCACGGGCGCGACCCAACTTCTTCTTAAAAGTAATCTTCTGACCATGTCCGACAGTCTGAACCTCAGCAAGAACGCCGTAGTTCTGAAGAACCTTTTGAGGAAGAACTTCTGCGTAAATTTCCTCAATCAACTCATAAAAATCGAGCTTATTGCGGCGGAACAAAGAATAATCGCCAACCAACTCTTTAACTTGGTCGCGGAAAGCATCATTAACATTCTCGCAAGAGAAGTTAGAAGTGCCATCAGTATAACCTTGACGTAAAGCAGCCTTAATACCAAGGGTCAAAGCATTTTTCTTATTAAAAGCCATTGTTTAATACCTCCCCTTGAAATCACATTGCTACGGCGTTTTTCATAACTTTAACGCCATAGTTAAACATATCAGGCATAACCTTATACTCAACAGCGGTAAAAGGAGCGCCCTCAGTTTTCTTAGTCAACTGAAGAATACCCTCAGAACCGACAACAGTAGAAGGAATGCAAGCGAGAGGAGTTGTAGCCAAATCCTTAAATGCTTTCTTTACTGCTTCGTCATTTGCAAACTCTTCAGTATCATAGCAAATAGTGTTAGTAGTGAAAGTATTGCCCTGTTCAACCAAAAGAACAGCAGCCATCTTGCCACCCTTAACCTTGTATTGATTCAATCCCTGATGGAATTGGTCATAAATCTTCTCAGAGTTGTTAAGAACGCCCTTAACAGCGAGAGGGTCGGTAGCAAGAACAACCTTGCCCAAATCCTTACGGACGCCGACAATACGGCCAACCTCTGCACCATCGGGGAACTTAGTAGCATCCAACTCGCAAGCAGATTCCATATTTTCGGCATTAACACGGTTACGCTCAATAACGCCGTATCCAATATGGGCTAGTCTTTGAATAGCCATAGCTTTTACCTCCGGTAAAATTAATGTTTCATACTCTTTTTAATGAGTGCAGTGATTTCATCTTCATCAGCTTCATAAGTTGAAGTAGGAGCGAAATCATCGTGCTTAGCAAATAAAGAAGGCTTAGCCGCAAAAAGAAGGTCTTTCTCTAAATCATCAACAGTAGAGTAAGAATCCAAGCGAGACTCAAAATCTTGCTTTACAGCATCACTAATGTAACTAGTGTACTCTTGGAGTTTCGCGTCTTTCTGCGCGGCTAACTCTTTGTTCTTCTCTGCAACTAAAACATCGTAATCTGCTTTGAGAGCAGTATACAAATCTTTAAATTTATTTGCTTCTGCTTCATAAGTAGCTAATTGCTGATTTAGCTCTAAAATTTTGTTATTGAGATTTTCAAAATTTAAAGGAGTCAATTCAGAATCAGCAGGTTTGTCCTCTTCTTTCTTATCTTCCTCTTGAGCTTCAGCATCTGCTTTCTTATCTTCACAAGCAGAATCAGTGGGCTTGTCCTCTTCTTTCTTATCCTCATCAGGATTAGATTCAGAGTCAGCAGGCTTTTCTTCCTCTTTCTTATTTTCTGGCTCTTCGTCAGAAGTAGAGTCAGCTGGTTTTTCTTCATCCTTTTTGTCATCGGTAGGCTCTTCATCTTTCTTATCGTCAGTAGTAGAGTCTCCATCAGGAGTTTCGTCAGCTGTCTCGGCCGCAGATTCATTAGAAGGAGTAGAATCTGTTGTGTCTTCGGTTTGCTCAGTAGATGGATCAGATGATTCCGCAGGAGTTGCAGAAGCAGCTGCATCAATCTCTGATTCTACTTGATCAGAACCAGAGACAGGCTTAGTAATTTCTAATGCCATATCATTTCCTCCATTTGAAGTTTTAGCGGCCATAAAATCATTAAATTGACTAACAAGTTCGTAGAATGCGGAGCCTTCAAAGCAAGGAGTTTTATCATCTCCAAGCACGCTTAAACCAATGAATTGCGCATCAGTATAAACAAAACCCTCTTGACCGTATTCATTTATAACTTGCCAATCGCCACGAATTGTCTTTGTATCTAACTCCATTGATTGCTGTTTACCAGGAATCAATTTTGCGGCATCATAACGCCCCGTAAACAAATATACATCCGTGCAAGCATAAGTTCTCATTACACCATCCGAATCTAAATGGTCTTCCCAAGCAAAGTGTGGGTCTTGCGGCACCACACCATATATTTTAGCAACATTTCGGTCTTGATTGTGGCCGCCAAAATCTTTGACCAAATCATTGAATATGCCAACTACGGGAGTGTAAGGTAGAGAACTCAATAACTTTTCAGCAAATTCGTCAGTAATATATCCCTAGTTACGATTAAATCCTTTATAGAAAATTCTTAATCGTGCTTTAGATATTTCGGGAGAAACTTGTGTAAGTCCCTCGGCAATCTCACCAACGAATGTAGTAGGGATTTTCTTTTCCATAAGGACTTCCTCGCCTATTACTATTGAGCATTTATGTTTGCTATTGTCTTATCGCTCTTTTCTTCCATTGGTTTTTCGGGGCGCCCTGGTGTACCGGCGGGTTTCTTCTAGGTAGAAGTCTTATTGCCATTACCATCCTCCCCATCAGTTTGAGTAAAAGAAGAGCTAAGTGGACGCATAACCTCAGAAAGATTCAAAACTTCTTGTTCAATATAAGCATTGTCAAGGAGTGTCGATTGCTTTTTACCACTAGCAACATATGGAAGAATCCAAGAGAAGCCATACTAAGAATTCTTAATATACATATCAGCCATTTTTGATTGATTGTACCAAGTAATTGGTAGAATGGTTACTATTGGAATAATCTTACCATAGTTGAATTGACTATAACATAACATTGAGAGCCAAGTTGAATATTTGTCTATCAATTGACTCATAAAGGAAGTAGCATTATTTACGGAATACTCTAAAGTTGTGCCACCAGTAGCATAGAAAATTTCAGAGCTAAGTCCAGCATTTTCATACTTTGGGAGTAACATTTTTTGAAGATTAGTTTCTCCAGAACGATTAGTGTTAGATTGAGTATCTTTTAAATCGACATTATCTGCAATGGTCGTTAAAACATCAATGTTATCATGACTATTCATCATTTGAGAAACGGCTTCATGCATACCGGCCATTTCTTCCATTAAAACATCCAAATCGCCATCTTCATCAAGCTTAAATTGCTAGACAAGTAATTTTTCCAATTCTGATGAATCACGTTTTTTCTCAATGTTCTTGTAATCACCAAAATTCATAATATCAATAATGCTACTGTAAATTGGCGGAGTACACTTGTTATCCATAAAGAAAGCGCAAGAAGATTCTGTTGCTAAACGCACCCAAGGAGAGATTACCTTGCCCGCATGATAAGCATTCCAATAAGAACGTACACCAGCTGGGAAATTCTTTAAAGTCTTTTCTAAATCAGCTTTATCTTGATAGCGCGTAAAATATTGGACATTAAACTCCACACAAGCTGTTCCATAAGCACTTGTATCTCTTGAGCGACAGTAATTAGGATTCAACTAAGTAATTGTAATTTTATTATCATCAAACTCATTTACATACCCAAAAAATGCACCATCAACTAATACTTTCTAAGTAATATAACCAAATATATCACGGATATTAATTGAGTCAAGAAAATCAAGAGTCTCATTATAAATCTTGAGTAAAGTGTTTTTCTTTTTTGTCTACGCCGCACGCTTAAAATCAACAACGTAATAATATTTATACAATTGCGCAAAATGATCAATCTAACGCCTATAAGAAGTACTAGTATTATAAAAATAACGACTAATTCTTCTCATTTCAACGAGACTCAAGTTATCAAGAGCATTAGTTACATCTTCTATTGTATATTTGTAACCATGGGCTTGGATTCTTGGAAGTCCGCCAATATCCCCCCATCTGGGATAAGGGCGTTCTTGAGTTTTAGAGACTTGTTTTATAATTTTATTAAAATGAGCGAGGTCGTAATTCTTAGCTTTAAATTTTTCGGCTATATCAAATTTAGTGCTAATATCCTACATTTATATAGACCTCCTTTTATTTCTTCGTAAAGAGCATAAATTTACTTAAACTTCTATTCTTGTAGCGTTTCTTGCGGAAGTATTCATCTTCGTCAGCTTTAATACGCCAAAGCGCATATTCAAAAGCAGAAAAACGGTCCTTGTTGATTTTAGAGCTAATTTGCTCAACTACAGTATTAGTTCCAGTATTCTTAACTTTTAGATTACAAATTTCTTCAAACAAACGAGTTGTTTCAATATGTGGCGCAAGACGGACCAAACGTTCAGCTGGTTTCATTCTTTGCCCTTTCTTTGTACCTAAAAGTTTAACTTTAGCTTCCTATTCTGAAATTAAAAATCTAACTGAACCATTTGCAATTTGAGTATAACAGTTTGAGTGAATTAAACTGTTTTCAGTTGCGTTGGCTTTTAATAGATAGATCACTTTAGGTCCAGAATATTTTTTATAATCTTCATCATTGATACAGCTTAGTGCTGGGTACATGACGCCATCCTCGCCAAGCTAATCAATAACCATGAAATCCATCAAGCCAACTCCAAGTCCTGTTCCATCAATACACATTTCTTTTGGATGATAGCGTTGATATAATTTTTTAAGCTCTATTGCTTGAAGCTGGAAGTGCATATCATGGAACGTTAAAGAGTTTACAAGTTTCTTGAGGAAACGAGTCTCTTGGGGAAGCACTTTAAATATCTAAACAGAAGTATTTACGCCTTTACGAGCTACGTCTACAGATATATAGTAGTAACTCTTGTCTCCAGCTTGAAGTTTAGAGGTTTTTTCTGGATTAACTATGGTACGGTATTTATCCATTTTGTCATAATTAATCCAAGAATCTGAAGAGCCTCCAGTCCAAATAGATAAATATTCACATCTATTCGTCAGATAGATGCCGCAAATTGCAGCTTATAGTCACCTATAAGATTAGACTATATCACATATCATATTTCCAAATAAATCCGCCGTAAGTACGATTTTTACCATTACAACATTCTCCAATATGCGTTCTATTTAAGCCAGTCGCACGGGCGGCTGCGGAAAAACTGTCATATCTTTTAATAAAGTTGCCTTGTAAATCGTATTGATTTACAGATTTTGCTTTTCCAGAAGTTACGACTAAAATTTTAAAATTAGGATTATTTTCTTTACACCAATAATAACCATAGCTTAAAGTTTTTTCTTTGGCATTTAAAGCATTGCATAAATTAGAATGATTAGCGTTTAATTTTCGACAAACCTCGGCTAAACTAGAATATTCTTTTACTAATTTTCTATCTTCTGAAAAGCAGTACACTTTTTGAAGTTTGTTATCATATAAACCAGTTTTAAGTGCGTGCTACTTATTTTGAGAAGAAGTAGCCCACTCAAGATTTTCTACTCGATTATTTTGTTTATTTCCATCTATATGATTAACTTCTGGCAAATTATTTGGATTAGGAATAAAAGTTTCTGCAATCATTCGATGTCCATATAAGCGTTTAGTAATTCCATTCCCTAAGCTGATACTGTAGCTTCTATAACCATTTTTGTTTTGGCTACCAGTAACAAAATCGTTTTTAAAATGACTAAAAACTTTGCCATCTTCTGTTACAGAATAATTAGTTGGCTGACCATTATAAAAATATAATTGCATACTAACAATCTCCTTATGATATTCTATTGTTTCAGACACCATTAAATGACTTGTGCCTTACGTCTTTCGACTAGTCGTTGAACCTTCCGCTCACGCGGCTTGGCTGCTGATTGTCTCCGTAGAGAGTTTCCAGCAATTAAATAGATTTAACGTCCACTTGAATTGAGGGTCAATGGACAGATATTCACGAGCAAAAGAATCTGCTTGGTATGTTCCGCTTAGTTTTAATTCTTGAATAAATTTTCTATTTAAAAGTCCATGCATCATAGGGACACGATAATCACATCCCCAAACAAAAGCTGATTCAGGCGCAATAATAGACTGAATAAATGTCTCAATTAGTTTTTCATACAAAGTTTTCTTTGGACTATTTCTTAATCTAAATATTTCCAAATAAAAGAATAAGCCGTTTTTTGTTTATTCTGTAAAGCATTATCAATATTTACTCGACTTTTGCCAAAAGATCTGGCCGCGGACAAAATAGAATCATATTCTTGAAGTAAAATCCCATTTTTATCAAATCGCCCAATATGTCTTTGAGAAGTTTTATTTTTCCCTAAGGCTTTTTGTCGATGAATTTGATTTTCTGATGGAGTAACCCATTCTAAATTATCCGCACAATTATTTAATTTATTGCCATCTTTATGATTAACTTCTCTTTTTAATTCTGGATTATCAATCCAATGAGAAGCAACAAGTCGATGTATATATTGATTTTCTTGCTTTTCAGTAAAATCATTTCTTATAGATACTTGAAAATAACCACTTTTGGATAACCGTCCTTTTAAAACATAGCCAGTTTTTATATTACGAACGTTACCTAGATTTGAAACTTCATATCTACTATGATTTTTAATAACTTTCCATTCTTCCATAATCTAATCTCCTATTAATTTGCCTTACACATAATTAGTAGGATTTTAGTTTTGAAAATATAATTTTTAGATTCTGGGCGCTTCGACCGAGGAATTTCACCTCAAGCCTACGTCTTTCGACTAGTCTCTGAACCTTCCGCTTACGCGGCTTGGCATAGCGTTACTCTAAAAGAGCTTTCACTATTAGCAGCTAAATAGCCACACCCATTTATTAATGGTTCACCCAGTTTTAATACGCCTATGAACTTATTAGTTTTAGCGTATGTGCCTTTAGTACCAGCAGATGTAATCATCACTTGTTGCTAGTTGGGTTCAGTAGGATCTACATCCCCCTAAGCGTCACGTCTATCAACGTTCATCAGAGGAAGAACAATTTCGGTTAATGTAGTACCATCATGATCGCGTATCTCGTCGATGATTCCCAATAAATTTATTATCGTAAAGGCTTTTTATCCTTTACTTCTCATAATTTCTTATGAGTTTAGCATATCTTTTCAGATAAACTGTCGCGGCCTCGTGGAAGGATTATATCTTTTCACCTTCTATGCGTTGCCCCTGACTATGCTTGGCACAGTCTTCGGTTCGGATTAGCATGAGTAGATAGAGAACTACTTTTAGCATTCCCGCTTAATTCCGCGATTTTAGAACGGCCGAATTGACGAGATTCGCTCGATGTTGAACTTCTTCTTCTGAAAGAGCTTCAAATTTAGCCTTTATTGTTTTATATCTGCCGGGTTTCCTGATATTACAACAAGTTCCTTCAGCCCAACCAAACAAATTCTAAATTAAACTGTCTAAACCATTAAATATTTTTTTGTAGCATAAATAATTTAAAATATCTTCTTCGTTATATTTTAAACTTCTTTTACAATCATAAACTATTAGATTTGCTTCTTTTACTTTTTTAAATAAAATTTCTTTGTTGCTTTCATTTAATTGCAAATAATTATTATATTCTTTCTTTCGACTTCTATGGTTAAACCAATCTTTAACAGTTGATGGTTTTATTTTTAAATAGTTTGCTACTTGAGTATAATTGAAATTTAGTTCTTGTGCAGCAAAAGCAAAATTAAAATCTTCCGTCTTTAATTTATAAGCCTATTCGCAGCCGCCTTGCTTTAATTGGCGTTTAAGTTTTAGCTATTCAATTTCATCTTTAATTATTTTAATTCTATTTTCTTTTTCTTCATTTGTCAGAATAGTAAATTTTTCTTTCGCTGCTAAATAACTATTTTTAGTTTTTAAATTTGAAAAAGTACCTTTGCTCCAATTAAAAAATTCTTCGATTGTTTTTCCATAGCCGTCTCCAAATTTCTCAAGATAGCATAGTGCTGTAATAATATCTTCATCTTTTATTTTTTGTTTACTAGGTAAAAATCCACCACCGGGAACTAAGTTAAAACCTTTTTCTAAAGAATTATATTTTTCTATATATTCACATTCTAAATTATCTAATTGCTCAGAAGTAATATCATCGAAAGTCCAAAACTCAAAAGAAAAATTTTCTTCGCCATACTTGTTCCAAGCATTTTGCAATTTAGGATTTTTATGTTTATTTCCACGCAAAGTACTGAAGTGTTTATTTTTTCTTCTGTTTATATCAATTGTTTGCCCAATGTAACTTTCATTAGTCGGAACACATAAAATTCTATAAATAAAACCTATCATATAATCAAACCTCTCTTGTGTTTGTCTCTATATTATAAGTAAGATTATTTATTAATTTTATCAAGTTTTTGATAGAATTAGAGGTGGAAGAAGATTATTATTCTATAACTGTAACCGTTCCTTCTTCCGCCACGAGTAGAATCAAGCGCACCAACAACATCAAATACACTACCATTTTTAAAAACAATAGTCACATAATCTTTACTAGCATTATATTTAATGTATTCATTTTTAAGCATTGGGAACTTCTAAAATAATTCATCAAATTTTTCTTTAGCAATTTTTGCACCTTGTTCCTTGCCTGGCGCGCAAATAAAATATTTACTATTTGGTAAAAACATACAACGTAAATATCCTGCTAAAATTGAAATAAATGATTTTGAAAAAGCACGCGGAGCAACACAATAATGATAACGATACCTCATGCACGCGCGCAGAAAAATTCTCTAGTAGAAATACAACTAAAAATTAGAATATGATGGAGTAATCATATCAATATAAATATCCGGGTAGTTTAAAAACCATTCCATCATATCTATAATATTTTCTCGATGAGACTCCACATATTCTTCAGTTAATTTCACATTCTTAGGAATTTCTACTGACGGTTTAAATTTACCCATTTAAGCCTCCTTAATCGAAATCTGGATTAAATGCTTCTTTTGGTTCGTCGTCAATAGTAACAGCATCCACATCGTATTGATCCATTTCGCTTTCAATTATTTTATCTTCCATTGCATCCATGCGAGCTTTTGCTTGAAGAGTGTCCTCAATCTAATCACCAATAGTAGATTCACTTTGATATAATCTTCTATTGTAAGATTGAATATTTTTCATTGTATTATCTACAACATCATGAGTTTCATCATTATGAAATTTTTTCTTCCATCCAGTTTTTTCAAGATAGAGCGCAAGCTCGGAAATTGAACTAAAGTTATTAAAATCTTTCGCGTTTTCTGATGAAAATTCGCCAATATCTTGCAGCTTAGAATAAGATGAAACCAATTTATCCAATCCCACACTGCCATTGGCAATACATCTATCAATCTCTTTAGAAATTTTACACATCTTTTTAGCATTATCTTCTCTAGTCGGATCAGAAATACCAAAGCTATTTTTCATGCCGGTATATAAATCTTCTAATTGATATAATTCTTCATCAGAATAGGTACTACCCCAAGACTTTCGCAAACGATCAAGTTCTTCTTGATTAAATAAAGGATGAAGTAATTTATCTTGCCCATCTTCAATTGCTTTCTTCCATCTCTCTTGATAAGTTGCCCAATGGAGTCTTGCATATTCAGCTTGTCCAAATAGCTTTAAATACTAGGACACAGTATGTTCTGAACAAGAATCCCATACTTTTGTGAATTGCTCTGGAATAAATGGGACATCTGCCCATTCACAAATATAATCCATTGTGGCCCATTCGCCATTTACATCAACTAATTGTTCATCTAAACAATTGCCGCAAATGGTTAAATGTCCGTCGGGGAAAAATGGGGATTTAGTTTCTGGATAGGAACTCGCGCCAAGCATATTTCCGCAGCAAGGGCAAGCTCGCATTTTGAATTTAATTTTTTTCAAAATAAAATCCCTCCTTATTGACTAAGTCTCAGTCGCAAAGAGAACTCTAATCTTTCAAAAGTTGAAGTAAAGATTCATTCATTGCTTCGGGTGCAATCAAATCTTTAAAATCTCCATCTACAAAAGCCCGATTAAAAGCTGTCATAAAATCGGGGCGAACTTTTTTCTCTTGAATTTTCTTTTTAAAATTACATTTCATCTTAAATCCTTCCTATACAAAAAGTCGTCGCGCGATCAAAAGCAAAACTAAGCTCAAATTGGCAGAAATTTGATGTTCTGGTTGAAATGGACTAATTCCAACCATTCATATAGCTGTTTTGCTTTTGATTGCGCGACGATGTTCAATTTATTTTATTGGTTTGTTTTCTTCTATTTTCTTGGCTAATTTCTTCTTTCTATCACACATTTTACAACGAGAAGTAAATCCATCTTCTGAATTTTTTCGTCTTACAAATTCGCGGGCATCTTTTAATTTCCATTCGCCGCAGCAAGAACATTTTTTCCAAACTCCAGGCTCAAAACGCCTTTCCCATTTTTCTTTATGCAAACTAACTTGCGCCGCAATCTTTTTACAAATTTCTTTAGTATAAATTGTACTAATATAGTTTTCGCTATAATTAAATCCATATTTCTCATTGAGATATTTGCGAATTTGGCTATTGGGGCAATGGCGTTTTTTGAGCGCAATAATATCCAGACGATTCTGGTCGAATGGAACCTAATCTATATACCAGTCTAATGTCTCAATTAGGTACTTAGCATTAATATACGGATTATCTAGCCCCCTCTCATAAAGAGATTCATAGGCCTCGATGAGAAAATAAATATGAGTAGGGTCTTCGAGATTAATTCCTTTGCGCGTGGGATCGTAAAAATCTGAGAGTTGAGATTGATTATGATCTTCTTTTGGATTGGTAAATCGGGTTAGATTGCCAATTTTTAAGCCGAGAGGGCCAATATTTTCGCAAAGATTGTCTACAAAAGGTTCTGGCGCAGGACGATTATAGCTCATTAATTGAAGCGGCGGGCGCACAATTTCCTAGAGTGAATATTGTTCTTTTTTAAGCGAAATAACTAAATGTTTCAAATTATAGATACGGTCTTTGACGTCTTTTGTTTGCGGGAGCTTTTCTAAATCTTCTAACTACGATTCATATTGTGCGATGGTAGTAAGGAGAGGTTGGAGTTCAGGAAGCGAACGATCAAGTTCTGGTTTAGGGTTTTTATAAACTGAGCGATGAATGGGTTTAAGTTCAGCTTCATTGAAAGTAGGAGATTCGGTAAGTTCGTCGAGAGACTCTTCTTTCTTTTTACGATAAGACGAATATTTAGTTTGAATTTGGACTTCGCCACGGTCAACTGCATTTTGCCCATTAGAATCTTTACCAAAAAGAATATAATTGGCCATTGTTTCAAGTTGAGATTGAGTGGGTGGCTTAGTAAGTTTGGATAATTCATCTTTGACTGCGGTGGCGCGGTCTGTATCTGAGTAAATATCAAAATCTAGCATTGATTGTTAAGCAATCTAAGTTAGCGGAGCTATAAGATTGCTGTTTCTCCTTAAATAATAATGAGAAGATGATTGTTAAAAAATTAACAAGTAAAATGAATATCTTCTCATCTAACTTTTCTAATTAAATTATATCAGAGTTGGAGGGAGAAGTCAAATAGATGGGTAGGAGTGGAACTCAAGGATTTGAGTTTAAATTTGGTAAAAATTGGAATTTTAATTTGAGTAATTTCTGTACAGTGATAACTAGGCCCCGCCGGTTCAAAAAGGGCGAAAAAGTTAAAAACCTATATCCCTACCCGGGTATAGGGTTTTTGGCGGCGTGGGTGTAGTATCCCTATAATATAGGTAAAGACCGCAAAAAGAAAATAAAGCGTAACGCGCATATACACTTTACAAAATAAAGTCGTACAATAATACGCTTAAAATAATAAAGAAAATAAAAAAAATGCTTTATTTTCTTTTTACTTGAAAAAAAATGCAAAAAGGGCTTGCAATTTTGTGTGAGTGTGGTATAATGATAATGTCAACAGGGACAGGAAAACAAAAGCCCTTTGACCTAGTTCTTTGATAATTGAATAAGTCAAGCAAATTCAAAAAACTAATTTTTAGAAAAGAGGTTATACAAAATGTATAAAGAATCAATTCCTTCTGTTTATCGTTTTGACCCTACTCATAAGGGCGCAAACAAGTATCAAAACCCCTTAACAGGCGTATGGTATAATGCCGGCCATGCTGTCGAGGCCGCCTTCAAGTGCGCGTTTTGCGGCTATAATGTCAATGATTGTACAGGCGACCGTGCAAAGTTTGAGACCCGCGCGGATTGCTACGGCAAAAGTGGCGTGGGCTATGGCGTCAAGTCATACCGCGCAAATCTGGGCTATTATCGGCCCGAAGGTGGCGAATCAAAGGAAGGCCAGGTCGAATACTTCCTTCGCACCGATGCAGCGAATATGTATGTCTGGGGCGTACAGGTTAACGAGGAAGTTGTCTGCTACATTATGACCCGCGATGAATTTTCCGAGTTTTTGCATAGCAAGTGCTGGGTCTGGGTGCAGGCCGATATGATGGTAAAGCAACGCTCTTTGCCGACCGTGACCATTGCTTGGCTTGAAGGCCATTTGGATTAAAACAAAAGCTGTGCTAACAGGCTATACGGGCTTATTTGAAAAGGGGTATTATTATGACTAAAATGACCATTCTCCACCAGCTTTTGACGCTGAAAAACAATGACGGTTTAACGCTGAAGGCATATAAGCCTGTACAGTACAAAACAGGCTGGCAGGTTGCTGACCACGGTATCGAAACACGCATACTAAGCGAGGCCGTCAATGCTATTATAGCAATGAATGGCAATGCAGGTGTGTGGTATTCTGAAGGCGTATGGTATATCGACCATAGTTTCAGAGTGGCAACTAAAAAGGTTGCTATTGAGATTGGCAAAAAGTTTAATCAACAGTCAATTCTTAAATGGGCAAATATGAGTTTGACTTGGTTGTAAGTAAAACAAAAGCTGTGCTAACAGGCTATACGGGCTTATTTTAGGAGGTTATAATTATGAAAACTGTCAATGTTTCTAATTCCTTAGTTGCGAGAGAAATTGCTTGCGCCATTGAAGTATACCGCCATTTTTCGATAGTGGATGGTTATCCAGACAATCTAACCGCCCTTGCCTATACTTACGAAACAGCTAAAAAAATAGATAAAGAGAATTACTGGGAGGATTGCAAGCAAGGTTTTTCAATTCCTTTGCCACTAGATAAAGAAAATGCAGAAATTCTCTGCCGGGCATTGCAAATGTATCGAGTAAGTGAACAGGTTTTTTGGCATCATCGCAAAGAAATTGCAGACGGTTTGCAAATATGCACTAATCAACTTTGCGAGGATATTCTTGCACAATATGAATAAAAACAGGGGCTTGAAAAAAGCCCCATTTTTATTTTTTACTATTTGTTAAAAATTTAACAAAATCCCGATTTGTCCTAGTAGTTAGTTATAACTAACTCTTTTTATCCCGATTTGTCCTAGTAGTTAATTATAACTAACTCTTTTTATCCCGATTTGTCCTAGTTAATCGGTTAGTCATAACTAACCTATCCCGATTTGTCCTAGTTAAACACTTTAAAGTGTCAAATTGTTAGGTACCTAACAAACTTTGTGAATTTTTTAACTGTTAGATAACTAACAGTTGACAACCTTCCTATAATATGATATAATAAGTATTATAGGAGAAGGAGGTGAGTTAGATGCCCCTAACTAGAAAAAATCAGGATTTAATGAGGGCAAATTATGGTTATTTTAAGAACTATCCCATTTTCGAGATAGAGTTTTATCCTAAAATCAAAGAGTAAAACAAAGGTTTTTCAAAGTTTTGAAATAAAATAATTTTCTAATTTTAACTAATTGTCCTAGTAAATATACATTAGTTATCCTAAATATATAAATATATAAATATATAAATATATAAATA
>ENA-UEPL01000147-UEPL01000147.1-human-gut-metagenome-genome-assembly--contig:-NODE-147-length-65697-cov-10.104221_pt1 | contig 65697 bp, 71 predicted proteins | sample MGYA00242896_ERZ507908 | MGnify/ENA primary metagenome ERZ507908 (study PRJEB26167, sample SAMN06115518) | human gut metagenome | host: Homo sapiens | place: China:Chongqing | collected 2015-08-20...
AGAACGTGAGAAACTGGCTGCTGAGATGAATGACTTGGCAAAGCAGTTCATTAAAAAGAATTATGATAATGTATTGGGACCGGGAGTATTTATCATGATATGCAGTAACTTTGATTATCCGGTCATGACTCCGATGATTGAGGAAATCGTTAAAGATGCTCCCGACAGCTTCAAAAATAATCCGATGGTGAAGGAGTATATCACGGTAGCTCGTGCCAATATGGAGAAACTGAAGAGTACACAACCTGTTCCCCTCGATTAAAGATTATTGATCGGGGTTGTCCACTTTTCCCTGATATTCTTCCGGCAATGATTTTTCTATTTCTTTGTAAGCTTCTTCCATGGTTGTTTTGATATTGTCTATTCCCTGGCTTTGGGGATATATGGGTTTATGAATGATCAATGTCATCGGATGCCATGAGACGAAACCTCCGGTACGCGGGAGAACATTGAATGAACCGACAATAGTAAGCGGTACGACCGGCAGTTGTAACTCATCCGCCAACTGGAAAGCTCCTTTCTTAAAATATCCCATGTGTCCTGTAAAGGTGCGTGCCCCTTCGGGAAATACGACCAGTGAAGTTCCGTTCTGCAATACATTACGGGCATGTTCGATTGTCTCTTTTACTTTCTTCGGTCCGGATTTATCTACAAAAATGTGACCTGCCGCTTCGCATGCTTTACCAACAAAAGGCATTTTCCGCAGGCTCTTCTTCATCATCCATTTGAAATTGCGGCCCAAAAAGCCGTAAATGAGGAATATATCGAATGAGCCCTGATGGTTGGCAACAAAGACATATGAAGTTTTGTCCAGTACTTCGGGATGCCCTACTACTTTTACGGGAATCAGCAATACATAACAGAATAGTTGTGACCAGATTTTTCCGGGGTAATATCCCCAAACATGCGGGTCGCCTATCCATGAACCTACAATAGTGACAAGGGCCGTAAGTATTGTCAATACAAGAAGTATGGGAAGTGCTATAAAAATCTGATATAAAATATAGAGTGCTTTCATTGTTCTCAATTTTTAAATCATACAAAGATAGAAAAAAAAGATAATTTATCAGGCAAACAGTAATAACTTATAATTGGAAAACATTTGATTATTCTTTTTTCAAAGTGATGACTGTTATTTCCGGCCATGCTCCGAGGCGCATGGGGAACATCAGATATCCCAGTCCTACATTGACAAAAAGAGCCTGATTGCCTTCCCGGTATAATCCGTTGTGTTCGGGGTAAACAAATTTAGCCGGAGAGAATCCGAAGATGCTGAATTGCATTTCGTGGGTATGTCCCGATAGCATTAATTGCACATCACTTTCGGGCAATACTTCGCGGCGCCAGTGTGTCGGGTCATGGCTGAGTAATACTTTAAATATTCCGTCTGTACCCTTTAAGGCTTTGGGAAGATCGCCATAATTGGGAAAAGGAGGATTACCGCTATTTTCTACTCCCACTAAAGCAATACTGTCATGTCCCCGATGAATGATGGTGTGTTCATTATTCAGCACTTGCCAGCCCATGCGTGCTTCTTTGGCTAATAAGCTGTCGAGATTGGTTTGTTGCTCTGCTTTTGTATTCCATTTGATATAGGGAGAATAGTCATGATTTCCAAGTACTGAGTAGACTCCATCTTTTCCTTTTATTTGGCTGAGTATAGGTATGAATTCATCCAGTTCGGTGGCTATGTTGTTGACAATGTCACCTGTAAAAACCACCAGGTCTGCTTGTTCGGCATTGACCATATCCACAGCTTTTTGTATTGCTTTTCCATTTCGTGTCCAACTGCCCGAATGGATATCCGAAAGTTGGAGAATGCGATAGCCGTCAAAAGCATCCGGCAAATCTTTATAAGTTATAGTCACTTCTCTGATTTGAAAATGCTGTTTTCCTTCGGTGGCACCATATACGACGTATGCCAATGATGCCAGTGCCACTACACCTGCAATATATCCTCCATAGAGCCTTCGTCCCGAAATGAGAAAAAGCAGTTTCATGATAAGGATGACGATGACAAATATGGCTTTAGGTACGGCAAAGCATAGGAATATCAACAGAAAATTGCTGAGCCGGTACATGGAATCGGGCATTGGCTCGTGGATAGAGAAAATCACCGTCATCCCTGTAACCAGGAATAATGTTGGTATCCAATAAGCCCGGCGAATCCATTTTTGTGATACACGATGGATATAAGCTCTGTATATATACCAGTCGGGCAATATCAACAGTAATAAGAAAAATATAAAGAGTTTTATTAGCATCATGGCAATTGGTCTTTATAAAAAATGAAATCTATAAATTGGCAGCCAGAAACTTTTTCATTTCTTCTATGTTCATTCCACGTCGGTTGGCATAATCGGTCAGTTGGTCTTCACCTATTTTCCCGATGGAGAAATAGCATGAGGCAGGATGGGCGAACATCAGTCCGCTGACAGAGGCATGAGGCTTCATCATGCCATTTTCGGTCAAAGAAATACCTATCTGCTTCATGTCCAGCAATTCATTCAACACAAAATTGACAGATTGGTCGGGTAATGAAGGATAGCCGACGGCAGGGCGGATTCCCTGATACTTCTCATTATGCAAATCTTTTACACTGAGATTCTCATTGGGTGCATATCCCCATGTCGTCTTGCGGATATCTTCGTGTAATTTTTCGGCGGTTGCTTCTGCCAGACGGTCAGCGAGAGTCTGTACCAGCATCCGTTTATAGTCATCTTTGTCATAAAGATGCTCCATATCGGCATCCACGGTGGTGGCAAATGCTCCTACTTTATCTTTGATGCCTGAAGACAGAGGACGTACGAAATCACTTAAGCAGAGAAACGGTTCGTCTGCTTTACATTTGACTGCCTGCTGGCGCAGTAATGGGAAACGTGTGCTCCCGTCCAGGTATAGGTTGTCGCCATCGGCATTGGCATCCATTAAGCGAAAAATGCCATGCGTCTCAAAGTCGGCATCCAATTCATTCAACATTCTGTGGGCTTCTTTCAGCAGTTGCATTGCTTCTGCAGCTTTCGGTCGCTCTTTTTCGGGAAAACCGGCCAACCACATGGCACGACACGAGTCACACCCATGTATATCGGCTATGGCAGCATATTTAGGCTGGAAACCCCATGCATGAAAAAAATAAATCCAGTTTATGTATTCACTGACTTGATGTATTTTGTAATGTACGATCATCGCTTAAATCTTAGTTCTTTTCCTCTGTGGGCTTTGTCTACTTGGTGGTTATGGTAGACCAAATGCCCGTTAACAAACGTTTTTTCTACTTGTGAGTGGAATGTCTGTCCTTCCATGGGACTCCATCCGCATTTGCTCAAGATGCAGTCGGAAGTTACTGTCCATTGACTATCGGGGTTTACCAAAACCAAATCGGCATAATACCCCGGTCGGATAAATCCCCGCTTTTCTATATGATATAATTCAGCGGGAGCATGACACATTTTCTGTACCAATTGTTCAATGGTCAGCACTCCTTCCCGTACCAGTTCCATGATAGCCACCAGTGAGAATTGTATCATCGGCATACCCGAAACGGCCTTTAAAGCACCACCTTGTTTTTCTTTCAGCAAATGGGGAGCATGGTCGGTGCCGATTACATCGATACGGTTGGTGGCCAAAGCCTGTCGTAATGCTTCACGGTCGGTTGCAGTCTTGATGGCTGGATTGCACTTGATGCGTGCTCCCAGCGTTTCATAATCTTTATCGCAGAAATAGAGATGTGAAACACATGCCTCCGATGTTATTTGCTTTTCACTCAATGGTTTGTCTTCAAACAAATCTAGTTCGCCGGCTGTGCTTACATGTAGAATGTGCAGGCGTGCTCCTGTTTCTTCGGCTAGTTTTATTGCCAGGGAAGAAGAATGCATACAGGCTTCTGCACTCCGTATTTCGGGATGATATTTGATGTCCGGGTCTTCTCCGTATTTTTCTTTGAAAGCAACGGTATTCGCACTGATAATAGCTTGTTCTTCACAGTGGGTGGCAATCAGCATACCGGCATTGGCAAAGACTTTGCGCAACACTTCCATGCGGTCTACCAGCATATTGCCGGTACTGGCTCCCATGAAAAGTTTCACACCGCATATACGGGTTTTGTCCAGTTGAGACAGCATATCTGCATTATTGTTGGTTGCACCGAAATAGAATGAGTAATTCACTACACTTTTCGTTGCAGCATCGGCAAACTTGGCTTCCAGCGCTTCGAGATTGGTGGTCTGCGGGGTTGTATTGGGCATATCCATAAAAGAGGTCACTCCTCCGGCTGCTGCGGCTGTACTCTCTGTATGCATATCCGCTTTATGGGTCAGCCCCGGGTCGCGAAAGTGCACATGATCATCTATCACACCCGGCATCAGGTAGCACCCCCCGGCATCTATTTCCTCATCACAGGGATGGAGTGGGAGAGTGCCGTCTGCTATCACTTCTGCTATTCTGTCATTTTCAATTACAATCGAACCGTGAAAAGTCTTTCCTTCATTCACAATTCGCGCATTCTTTATCCAAGTACGTTTCATAAGTTTTTCTTTTGAGGATATTTATGGAACCAGCTATACCATTTCAGTTGGATGACTCCCATAATCGCTTCACCAAAGATGCTGCTGTTCATTTTGGAAGTTCCCAATTCGCGATTGACAAAGATGACCGGAACCTCGGCTATTTTGAATCCGCATTTATAAGCAGTGAATTTCATTTCTATCTGGAAGGCATAACCTTTGAAACGGATTTTGTCCAATCCGATAGTTTCAAGTACCTGCCGGCGATAGCATTTGAATCCCGCTGTGGTGTCATGGATGGGCAGACCGGTGATTATACGTACATATTTCGATGCAAAATAAGACATTAAGACACGTCCCATCGGCCAGTTTACAACATTTACTCCACTGACATAACGCGAACCGATGGCTACGTCATAACCTTCGCGGGCACATTTGTCATACAACCGGGGCAAATCATTGGGATTATGGCTGAAGTCGGCGTCCATTTCGAATACATAGTCATATCCTTTTTCTATCGCCCACTTGAACCCGGTGATATAGGCAGTTCCCAATCCCAGTTTACCCTTGCGCTCTATCATGAACAGGCGGTCGGGAAATTCCTGCTGCAACCGGCGTACAATAGCTGCCGTGCCGTCAGGAGAGCTGTCTTCTATGATTAAGATATGAAAGAACTTCTCCAAACCGAATACAGCCCGGATAATATTTTCTATATTCTCCTTCTCGTTATAGGTTGGTATAATAATGATGCTATCGGATTTCTCCATACGTTTATTTGTATTAGCTGAATAAATATCATACAAATGTAATTAATATATTATGAACCTCTGCAGAATTTAATTTTATTAAATAAAAAAAGAAGGGTTAACCCTGCTTTTACGCATGGATAACCCTTTCATCTTACAGAATAGTTTAGTTTTCTTTAGAAAGCCACACCTACGCGGAATCCGAAGTTTTGCAATTTATCCATGTCATAGTTAAACACGGTTCCCTTGTTGGTGGAATAGTTGTAAAATCCTGCCAAATGAAAGCCGATACTGTTGGGCCATGGGTAAATATTTACACCGATTTCGGGAGATACATAGAAGCCCCATGTGTCGTCCTTTACTTCGTAGATGTAGAAATCACTGGACATCTTTGTATAGTTGGCACCCAATTTCAATCCGATATAAGGTTGGCAGATACCGTCACTAAAGCGATAGTGAGTGGCAAAACCGAAAGGCAACTGGAATACGGAATGTTGTTGGTCGGTGGTCAGTGCAGACGAGCTGTTGATAGGCAATGTCTGACGTGGAATGTATTCATTGTTAGTGTGATAATTAATAAATGCACCGATAGACAAATCAGGTAAGACATAATATCCACCTTCAAAGTTCATACCCCAGCCGCTTGCTTTGTTTGAAAAGTTGTTGCTGATAGGAGCACTGAACTGCCAGTCTACATTAAAGTAGGTCATCGGAGTAATTTGTGCTTTTGCCGGTAGAGCAAAGGCAATGGCGATGGCAGCTACCGCCATTATTCTATAAGTAAAATATTTTATGGTTTTCATAAACTTGCTAATTTATTAAAATGATTTATTTGTTTATTTCTTCAAATAAGGGCTTTGTGCAAATGCCTGATTGATAGCCGTTGTAGCACGGTTGACATTCAGACTGCCGCTGCTGCCGATCAGACCGCTGATATAAGCATTCCATACAACAGGCAGTTTTTCTTTAGCTCCTTCGGGCGCACCCAGATTGACTAAATCAGCCAATAATGAACCGGTGCTGTAGCTATAAGTGATGGAGTAAGGATAGTACCATCCGCCTCCCCAATAGCCGCCCCAGTATCCGGGAATCCAATAACCGGGATAATAGTTCCACCATGGACCGTTGTTGTAATAACCGCTAAAGTAGTAAGTGCTGGCTACGTAGCTCAATTGCAATCCGAGGTCGGCATCTTCCTTGTCTGGTGTACGCATGTAACCGGCACCGTCCATTTTGGCAACGAATGCACTGATAATCAGTTGTGCATTATCATCTTTCCAATATTCCGGTTCTTTAGAATCTCCGATTACAAGAATGCTGTCGGGAACGTAATAAGTGCTGAAGCTGTTGAATTTAGCACTAGTGTCATGATTGGTAAATACTAGATACTCATTGTCCAGTTTGTCCATGTCCGGGTCTTTTTCGCAAGATACCAAGGCAAAGACCGCCAGTAGGATAGGAATTAATTTTTTCATGTCAAGTTTTTGTTTAAGTTAATACTGATTTTTTCGTTTGTTGTACTCCTAAAAACGGAGGAGTTACGCTTTTGTTCACTACAATCGCTTTTTTTGTGAACTTTTTCTCAAAGGACAGAGCTTCTTGTTAAAGTTTCTTTTTGAGCGTATAGTTCAGTTTTGATATCGCTTTTTTGAAATCTTTGCCCACCATAGTCAGTGCGCTGTCGCCTTCGGCTACAAAATTGGTCTTTTCATGGCCGGGAGCTGCCGAAACAAGTTGGTAGATAATGGCGGTGCTGTCATTGGGGATGCCGATAATGGTTACAACGGTACCGCTATCGGTAAATACCTGATCTTGTCCGTTGTTGACACCTAAATAAGTGGTAGTCAGATTATATGTACCCAGTGAGTCTTCTCCTGTTTCTTGCAGAGTGAGCAGATAGTTGATACCCGAGACGTCAGCGCCGGGTAAAACGCCTTCGTAAGTATAGGTTTGTAAATCGCCCAAAGTGCTGTCATTAACGGCAAACAAAGAGTCACTTTCGCTTTCAGCTATCATTTCGGCAGATTTATTTCCTTTGGAGCCGCAAGAAACAATCATGGCAGCCAAGGCTGCTGCAATAAATACTTTTTTCATTATTAAGTCAGGTTTTTAATGGTTATTTGGCTAAATAACACCTGTCTGACTTATTTTGTTTAGCAGAGTGAATTTTTTTGTTTTCAGCGTAACAGTACCCCGTTTATTTTCTTTCTGCTGAGTGAGTTGTAAAGTACTTTTGCCGATTGAGTTTCTGTCTCTTCCGGTTTTTCCGCATCGGGCATTGTGCCGGTAGTGATTAATGAAAGGGTATTTTTCAGCATCAATTCGTTTTCATCGCCCAACGGGAGAAGAGGAGAGATAAGTCCTCTTTCGTTCAATTTGTAATCGGGAGTGATACCGTTTACATAATCCGCTTTGCCGTCGGCATTGAGTACGTATGCCACTACCGGCCATAAGATAAAGTCTATCTCATCATTAGTGTAGCCGGACATGGCAACCGGTTTTCCGACTGTGGTTTCACCTATCACTACCACATTGTCGTCACCCATGTAAGGACGCAGGCAGTTGATTACGGCTTCGGATGCAGAAGCCGTAAAAGTAGAGGTGATGACATATAGTTTGTTCAGGTTAAGATTTTGTGCAGACGTTGTTGAAATGAAATTATACGTAGTGTCCTGTGGAGTCGTGATATCATTATATTGCATGGTGCAAAACGGTTTGCCGAGTGCCGATTCCGGCGCCAACAAGCTGGCAAGTTCTTGGGCACAAGTCAGATAGCCGCCGGGGTTATAGCGGAGATCGAGAATAAATGCATCGGGAGCTTCACTCTTGAACTCTGAGAAGATTTGCAACATCTGTTGTGCGTAGTCCGTTTCGTATCCGTTGTCTAGGGGGCCGGTACTGAATTTATTATATACCATGTAGGCAATCTTCTTACCGTTTACATTAAATACCTTGTTGATATAAAACGGATTTATTTCCACCGGACGTGATGCCCCGATAGAAAGCACATCGACATCTGTCCAAATATAGTCATCTTCACCGGCAATTATACTTTTTCTTGTCAATGTGGTAGCGTCTCCCGAAATCAGATAACCGTAATTGTTGACATTGATTTGTGCATCTCCTACGGCAGAAATCCAGTCACCGCGTTGAAGACCGGCTTCTGATGCCGGTGAATCGGGAAGAACAAACAATACTCGCGCATAGGTGTGTGAGGTCGTTCCCAGCGGATCGGTGACGAGTTCGAAGTCGAATCCGTAAGTCGATGTCTGATTGAGGAAAGAACGGCTGACATTTGCTTTCATTTCTACATACGAGAACGGGTCTCCTTTTCCATCCAATGCTTTTGAATAGAGTAATTTCTGTAGAAATTCTTCCGGTTCGGCAAAATAATCTTTTTCAGAAATTTCAGGTATTTGGTCATACCATAGATAATGTTGTTTCATTACTTCTTCTATCCACATATCGTCGCCTACAAGCGCATAATATTCTCCACTGCGGTCTACTCCGCATGACGTGATAAAAAATAGAGTTGTCAGCAAGTAAAATGTATGTAGTAAATATTTCATTTTATATCGTTTTTTAGGTTTGCAAAGCTAGGTATTTTATTCGTAAATCAGGTATTTTTTTCTCATCTTTTTATATTCCTCCAGTTCCTTTTGCCATCCGGCACGAATTTCTTCTTCACTTTTTCCTTCTGTGATTTGCCTTCTGACTTTCCTGTTGCCCACCAGCATGTCAAACCACTGAGGACGGGTAAAGAATTTATCAGCTTTTCCCATATTCTTGTATTCCTGATAATAACTTATGATGTATCTTAAAGAGAACCCTTTAGGGGGCAACAAACTTTTCATGTTATTTCCATAACAATACTGTCCTTTATACATTGGATTTTTATCAAAGCCTTCCAAAGCTTCCGGTTTGAATCGGAAGGAAGACAGTCGGATGTCCGGCGAGCCGATGACTTGAAAAGGATGATAAGTGCCTCGACCCACACTGATGGCAGTGCCTTCGAAGGGGCACAGCGAGGGATAAAGCGCAATCGCCTGGTCATTAGGCAGGTTGGGAGAAGGTTTCACAGGAAGGGAGTAAGAATCACCGTGTTTCCATCCCTTTACGGGAATGACAGTCAGCTTGCATTTTCGTTTTCCCGCCAGCCACCCTTCACCGTTTATCATTTGCGCGAGTTCGCCCACGGTGCAGCCGTGCAATACAGGGATGGGGTGCATACTTACGAAGCTTTTTAATCCTTTTATCCGAACAGGCCCGTCTGTATAATCGCAAGGATTAGGACGGTCGGTGATAATCAGCTCTTTATGGTTCTCTGCACACGCTTCCATTACGTAGTGCATGGTGCTGATATAAGTGTAGAATCGTGCTCCCACATCTTGAATATCGAACACCACCACATCAATATCCTGCATCTGTTGTGGAGTAGGTTTCTTGTTTTTTCCGTATAGTGATTGGATAGGGATGCCTGTGCTGATATCTTTACCGTTCTTAACCGTTTCACCTGCATCGGCATTTCCCCTGAATCCGTGTTCGGGAGCAAATACTTTTTTTATGTTGATATTTGAAGCAAGCAGTGTATCCAACAGATGTGTATTGCCTGTCATTGATGTTTGATTTACCACCAATGCTACCCGTTTATTGTTCAGCAAAGGAAGCAGGGTTTCCATTTGCTCGGCTCCGTTTACTATCTTTTGAGCAAACAAAGTATTGATAATAAACAAAGAAGAAAGAAGGAAAAGATATTTTGTTTTCATGTTTATATGCAGATTATTTTGTAATATTGCACAAAAATAAGAATTTAATTGAAGATGAACGCACTTGCTATCATTAATAAATATTATTCTGAAGAAAACGAGTTGAAACATATTCTGCTCACTCATAGTCGTTCGGTGGCTGACAAAGCGTTGCAGATTGCCGTCAAGCACCCGGAACTTCATCTGGATACCGGCTTTTTGGAAGAAGCTGCCCTGTTGCACGACATCGGTATTTTTATGACCGACGCTTCCGGCATTCAGTGTTTTGGCACTCATCCATACATTTGTCACGGCTATTTAGGTTCCGAACTGCTGATGAAAGAAGGGTATCCCCGCCATGCATTGGTTTGCGAGCGTCACACCGGGGCCGGAATGTCATTACAAAGCATCATAGAGCAGGATTTACCGATTCCGCATCGTGATATGGTTCCTGTTTCGATGGAAGAACAGGTTATTTGTTTTGCAGATAAATTCTTTTCAAAAACGCATCTTGATAGAGAGAAAAGCGTAGAAAAGGCGTTGAAAAGCATTTCGCGTTATGGAGAAGATGGAGTGATACGCTTTAAGCATTGGTGTGAATGTTTCTTGTGATAGATAAGACTTAGAGCTTGTTTAAAAATGGCTGAAATCTTTTCATTATAAAGTTTCCGTATCAGTCGAATCGTTTCTTCCTCTCTCCTTTCATTAGCCGTTGAAACGTCCTGTTGATAGGCTTCCGGTCATGAAAGAACATCTCGTCATCGCTCTTTCAGCCTCCTTTCATTCGTAAAACACGAGAATTGCATTGTGTGCTCTGAAGGCAGATTGTGAAGGGACTTGGAAAGCACGGCTGAAACGAGGATGAGGGGAAGTGCTGTCATTTTTAACCGTTTGATAAACAGTGTGTTTTGACTGGAATGTAAGGATGAAGGGAAAAGAAGAAATGATCGGATCGGGGAGGGTGATTCAATCTGCTCCTACATGAAAAGGTGCTGATGTTTTTAAAAAACTTCCCGAGCTTTTCCAAAAACTTCCCGAGCTTTTTTAAAAACATCAAAGTCTTTTTGTGTACATACGCATTGGTCTATACATACGGTGGCACAAGCCTGCGTGTACGTATGCGTAAGCCTACACATATATACGCATCGGGCTACACGTATATACGCATAAACCTGCACCTATATAGGTATTATGTCAGGTGTCGTACCGGTCAAATTGGAACTGTAAGATTATGATTGAGGAAAATTTAAACAGGCTTTGAGTAACTAATAAAATAAATTAAATATCCGCTTAATAGTTCATAATTGGCGGATTATGCTTAATTTTGCCCCTCAAAGCGTAAAAGTATTGTGAATGACGCCACTAAAACGACATAGATTTATACCATTTTTACTACTATTTGCCTGCCTGATGCTTTCGTTAAGTTCGGGTGCACAACGCAGAAGGAGAAACCCGGCATCCGGTAGAGATACCCTGAACGTAGATACAACACTGGTAGATACGCTTTCGGTGGATACTGTTGCACCTAAAAAGAAACAACCGTTGGATGCTCCTGTAGCATATGAGGCGAATGATTCCATTGTATTTACCGAAGGTGGATATGCGCATCTGTATGGTGACGGAAAAGTGAATTATGAAAAGATTGAAGTGACTTCTGCCGTAATCACCATGAATATGGACAGCAGTACGGTATATGCCCGTGGTGTTCCTGATTCGGTAGGCGTGGAAACCGGTACTCCTATCTTTAAGGATGGGGAGACTCCATACGAGTCTAAAATCATGCGTTATAATTTCAAGACTAAAAAAGGGTTTATCAACAATATTGTCACTCAGCAGGGTGAAGGATATGTTACCAGTGAAGAGTCCAAAAAAGGAGCAGGTGATGAGCTTTATCTTCGTCGCGGTAAATATACTACTTGTGACCAGCATGACCATCCTCACTTTTATCTGAAACTTTCGATGGCGAAAGTACGCCCCAAGAAGAATGTGGTTTTCGGACCTGCACAATTGGTGGTGGAAGATGTGCCTCTGCCTATTGCTGTGCCGTTTGGTTTCTTTCCTTTCAATAGCAGCTATTCTTCAGGGTTTATCATGCCTACTTATGGTGATGAAATGAATCGCGGTTTCTATTTGCGTGACGGCGGATATTATTTTGCCATCAGTGACCGCATGGATTTGAAACTTTTGGGTGAAATATTTACGAAAGGATCGTGGGGACTTTCCGCACAGTCCAATTATAATAAGAGGTATAAATATAGCGGTAACTTTAATGCTAGTTATCTGGTGACCAAGACCGGTGAGAAAAATATGCCGGACTATAGTGTGACGAAAGACTTTAAACTTTCATGGAGTCATCGCCAGGATGCAAAAGCAAGTCCGAACAGTTCGTTTTCTGCCAATGTGAATTTTGCTACCAGCAGTTACGACCGCCGGAGCATCAGCAGTTTGTATGATCCTAATCAGTATTCAAATAATACTAAGACATCAAGTGTGAGTTATTCGCGCAACTTTCCTGAAATTGGTTTGAACTTGTCGAGTACGTTCAACCTTTCTCAGAATACGAAAGACTCTTCTATTAATGTTACGTTGCCGGACTTGAATATTTCTTTGAATCGTATCTATCCTTTCAAACGTAAGAATGCTGCCGGAGACGAACGATGGTATGAGAAGATTTCTTTCCAATATACAGGACATCTGACCAATAGTATCAATACAAAGGATAATTTGATTCTGAAGCAGGGAATCAGTAAATGGAATAATGGTATGCAACATAACATTCCTATTTCCGCTACCTTTACTTTGTTCAAATACTTTAATGTGGTGCCTTCATTCAATTATACCGAACGTTGGTATACACGTAAGATTGAGCAAAGTTATGACCCTAATGCTGCCGGAAATGTAAAAAGGGATACCATTAATGGTTTTAGTCGTGTATATGATTACAGAATGGGGATTCAGGTAAATACGAAACTTTATGGTATGTATAAGCCTTGGAAGAAACTGTTTGGCGATAAGATTGAGGCCATCCGCCATGTCGTGACTCCATCTGTTACAGCCAATTATGCTCCTGATTTCGGAGCTTCTCGCTATGGATATTATAAAACATATCAGTATACAGACGAAAACGGAGAGGTACGCACCGTGGAATACTCCCCGTTTGCCGGTCAGGCATTCTCTCCCCCGGGTAAAGGGAAATCGGAGAGTTTTACCTTCTCATTGGACAATAATGTGGAAATGAAAGTAAAGACGGCTAATGACTCAATAAAGAAGGTAAGTCTCATTGATCAGTTATCGGCATCGCTTACTTATAATGCGGCGGCTGAGACTCGTCCGTGGAGTGACTTGAGTATGAATCTGCGTCTGAAACTGACAAAGAGTTATACTTTCAGTATGAATACATCATTTGCTACGTATGGTTATAAGTTTGATGAAAACGGAAATGTGGTAGATAATGATCGCACAGAATGGTCTTATGGACGTTTTGGACGTTTTAAGGGATATAGCGGTTCTTTCTCTTACACATTGAATAATGATACATGGAAGAAATGGTTTGGTCCGAAAGATGATAGTAACTCGGGCAAGGATAAGAATAAAGGAAACGAGAACGAGGCTCTTGAACAATACGATGATGAAAATACTGATGGTGAAGAGGAGGATAAATCCGGTTTACGTAAGACAGAGGCGGCTGCTATTGATCCCGATGGTTATATGGCATTCAAGATGCCTTGGTCTTTGAGTCTAAGCTATAGTTACAGCATCAGTGAAGATAGGTCGAAGGAAATCAATAAGAAGACTATGCGTTATCCTTATGCGGTTAGTCACTCATTGAATGTATCGGGTAATATTAAATTAGGCAGCCGTTGGAATATTAACTGTTCTTCCGGTTATGACTTTAATACCAAGGAGATGTCTATGACAACAGTGAATATCAGTCGTGACTTGCACTGTTTCAATATGAGTTGCGGCTTGGTGTTCGGTCCGTTTACTTCTTATAATTTCAGTATCCGTGCAGCTTCGAACTTGCTGACGGATGCACTGAAATGGGATCAGCGTAGTAATACGGGCAGTTCGGTTACTTGGTATTAAAAGACGATTTACCACTGTATGGGTTGTTGCCCATGTGCTATCAGATATTCATTGGCTCGGCTGAAATGTTTATTTCCGAAAAATCCGTTATATGCCGATAGGGGTGACGGATGTGCCGATGCCAATACCAGGTGTTTGTTTCTGTCGATAAATGCTCCTTTTTTCTGTGCATAAGCTCCCCATAAGATAAATACTAAATTCTCTCTTTCTTCTGCCAATGCCCGAATAGCTGCATCAGTAAATTCCTCCCAGCCTTGGCGTTGATGCGAAGCAGCTTGGTGCGCACGTACTGTCAGTGTGGCATTGAGCATCAGTACTCCTTGGTTGGCCCATCGTGTTAGATTTCCCGTGGTGGGGATAGGAGTTCCCAAATCGCTCTGTATTTCTTTGAAGATATTCTGTAAGGAGGGTGGAAAAGGTACACCATCGTTTACCGAGAAGCAAAGGCCATGTGCTTGCCCGGGACCATGATAGGGGTCTTGTCCGATAATCACCACTTTCACTTGGTCAAAAGGGCAGAGGTTGAAAGCGTTGAATATCAATTTTCCGGGGGGATAGACTGTGGTAGTCTGATATTCCTGTCTTACAAAGTTAGTGAGTCTTACGAAATAATCCTTTTCAAATTCAGGAGCTAAATGTTGCTTCCAGCTTTCTTCTATTTGTACGTTCATTCCAATTACTTTTTAGTTTAAATATGCCCTAAAGATAAGAATATTTTGTAAATGTGACAAATAAAAAGCACGAACCGATCTGATTCGTGCTCTAACATAGGACTGATTAATTTATCAGATGAGTTGCATGCCCAGTTGTGCGCATTCTTTTCTCATCTCTTCGGGCCAGATGCTGGCTTGAATTTCTCCAATATGTGCTTTTTGCAGATAGAGCATACATAAACGTGATTGTCCGATACCTCCTCCGATACAGAGGGGTAGTGTGCCTTCCAACAGGCGTTTATGGAAATAGAGTTCTTTACGTTTTTCCTGTCCGCTCAGGGTTAGTTGACGAAGCAATGCTTCCTTGTCTACACGAATACCCATTGAAGAAAGTTCTACCGAACGGTCGAGTACTTTGTCCCATACCAATAGGTCACCGTTCAATCCCGGCAAATTATTTTCGGGGTTGACTGTAGAATAGTCATCATAGTCCGGTGCACGGAGATCGTGTTCTTTTCCATCGCTTAACCGGCATCCGATACCAATAATAAATACTGCTCCGTATTTTTGTGCAATAGCATGTTCACGCTCCTTTGGAGTCTTGTCCGGATATATCTGAAGCAATTCTTCCGAATGGATAAAATGGATGTTGTGAGGAAGGAAAGGCTTGATTTGCGGATACATTTCACATACCATATATTCAGTGCGGCGCATGGCTGCATAAATACGGGTGACAATTTCTTTCAGAAAATTGACATTGCGTTGTTCTTTGGTAATCACTCGTTCCCAGTCCCACTGGTCGACATAGAGTGAATGTAAGTTGCCCAGTTCTTCGTCTGCACGGATGGCATTCATATCGGTATAAATTCCGTATCCGGGTTCGATATTATATTCCGCTAAGGTCAGTCTTTTCCATTTGGCAAGTGAGTGAACAACTTCCGCTTGTGCATCTCCTAAGTCTTTGATAGGAAAGGAAACAGGACGTTCGGTTCCGCTTAAGTCATCATTGATACCCATTCCTTTTAAAACGAATAGTGGTGCTGTCACACGGCGAAGGCGCAATTCAGATGATAAGTTCTGCTGGAAGAACTCTTTTATTTGCTTGATACCCAACTCTGTTTGCTTTAAATCCAGCAAAGGTTTATAGTTGGCAGGTTTAATAAGGTAACTCATTATATATCATTCTAATTATTTTAATAGTTCGCAAATATAGGTATTATTTGTGATAATGCTACTGTTTTCGTTGAAAATATAGTCAAATTGTTTGTTTTAAGCTTATTTTATAGAGCAAAATATTATTTTGTTTCATAAAGTGAGCTTTTTATTAGGAGAAAGAAAATATATTTTGTACTTTTGCGCGTTCATTAAAACAACGCACCCGTAGTTCAATGGATAGAATACCGGATTCCGGTTCCGACGATATGAGTTCGATTCTCATCGGGTGTACAATTGATATTGAATATCAACTATTTAACCGATATGGGGACTAAAATAGGGACTAACGATTAAAGAGAGTCATAGCTTCCTGTTTTACTTTGTCTGCTATGTCAATATAGGGTTTCATGGACTTGTAATCTCTGTGGCCTGTCCATTTCATCACAATATTAGGCGCGATGCCTAGCATGAGCGCGTTGCATATAAAGGTTTTCCTTCCGCAATGTGTGCCGATTAATTCGTGTTTGGGATGTATCTCATCTATTCTTTCCGAACCCTTGTAATAGGTTATACACACCGGTTCATTGACTTCGCAAACTGCACATACTTCTTTTATATACTTGTTCATCCGTTGGTTGACAGGGACAGGAAGCGCGTAGATACCCTTTATATCCTTGTATTTGTCCAATATGGTTTTAGAGTACTTATTAAGCTCTATTTTGAGTGGCTCGTCTGTCTTAATCGTTGTGGTGGTAATATACCCGTCGAAGACGTCAGCTTTCTTAAGGTTCTTCACATCAGAATATCGCAGGGAGGTGAAGCACTGGAAACAGAATACGTCTTTCGCGATTTCGAGATGAGGCTCATCCGGGAATGATGAGTTGTACACTCTAATTAATTCGTCCCATTCGAGGTATATCACCTTTGACGGAATCGTTTTCAGTTTTTCTTTGAATGTCATAAATGCAAGTTCTTTATTAATCCCTTTGTCTGCTGCCCATCTGAGAAACCATTTGGTCAGATTGATATACTTCTTCGCAGTACGGTTCTTCATTCCGACTTCATCGTCTATCTCTACGTTCATCAAGTAGTCAACGAGCTGGGACAATCCTTCGTGTGTGAGGTCTGCAAAGGTAAGATTGGGGGCAAACTTCTTTAAGTGGTTCATTGTGGTTTTGTGCCTCTTATATGTATTCTCGGACCAGCTGTTTTCTTTACCCTGCTCCGCAATGAATTGCATATAGTAATCGAAGATGGTTTTTTCTTCTTTTTCTACAACTCTCCCATTCCTTCTATTGACTTCATTCCGAAATTCATCTGTGGAGGGTATATGCTCGGTTTGCTCGAAAAAAAAGAAGGCGTCATTAATCAGCTCTTCGAATCGGTTTATCTCGGCATTAATGGTCGATGCCGGTACCTTCTTCTTCCCATGGGTAGTGTTTACCTTGCATCGCTGGGCTTCAGCTACCCACTTGTTGTTGTCTACTCGATATCCAATATTGAAGGCTACTGTGTTGCCGTTCCACTTAATCCTATATCGGAGTTTGGAATCGGGCTTGCCTTTCTCCTTGTCCAGGAGAAAGGTAGTTGTTCGTTTGATGTTCATATGCTATTCCATATTAAAAATAAAAAAATCAAAATATTCATCGGATCGTCTTATTTTTAGAGTCCATCTATTTTTTAATTCTTTATCAGGCTCAAGAATTATACTAGTATATAAGCCGGATTGTAATTCTATGCATGAGGTGTATACATAATTCCCTTTTTCATTTATATGGTAATCTTTAATTTTATAAGTAAAGGCTGTATAGCCTGATATTTCAATATTAACGATTTTGTTTTCGTATACATTTATAAAAGCAGTATTCGAAGGAAATTTATTGCTAGGGGTCTGAATCAAATTAGATATAACTTTTGATTCTAATATAGCATGCCTTCCTTGTATCAGTTGTGAAAACGATAAAGTAGGAATTATAACGAAGATTGATAATAATAGATATTTCATAGTGAATTTGTTATTTTTTAATTTTGATAAATTTAAGTAGGCAAGCTAGACATTTACCAGAAGATGCTGTAGTAATAACAGTATTAAGTTGTCTTCTTAGTTCTTTAATTTCTTTTTCTTGCTCTATTATAATGATAGCAAGTGATTTGGTATTAGTTTTCATTGTTTTTGATTAAATTTGCGATAATTCTTAATTAAAAACAATGAAATGATATATATTGTTTGGGTTTTATGAACTATTCATTGTTGGTTGTTGTTTTATTGTTTATATTAGCGTATTAATTAGTATTATTATGGGAAAGTTTGAAAAGTTTCTAGATTCGTTTGGATATAAGGCTATAGTCATAGTATGTGCGACTGTGATAGTGGTAACACATATTATTAAGGTTGTGGTTGACATGAAAGGCATAGCATCAAGATTGGATGTAATTGAATATAAACTGGATAATGTCTTTGATAATAGGGGTGATAGCTGCTGCTATCCATCCAGCGATCGTCCATAATTGTTTTTCCTGTTTCATGGACTGTTTCTTCCGCTCTTCTTTTTGTTGGAGTGTTGTAAAACCTCCATATGATTTGAAAGTGTATCCTTTCTCTGTTAGCATGAACGCATGTCCTTCTTTACTGTTAGCCATTTTAACAAATCCTTCTTTCTCTAGATATTCAGCTAAGGTAGCGTTAATATGGTAGTCACCGGGTATAGAGGATATAGATATAGATTTATGCAATACTCCGAAGGATAGCACACGGTCAAGATCTACAGGACTATAAACAAGCTCATCGTGCACACTGTATCCTTTATTTATGCTGTTTTTTACACCATCTATAGCAGACACTATTTTAAAAACATCGTTACTCATTGCTATATAGCTTCTTTAAGTATGTCCTTATAATCTGATACCATTTTTTCTTTCTCTGAAAGTTGCGCATCTTTAATCATCACTTCTATTCTTAATTCTCTATTCTCTTGGTCAAGTTTTTTGTTATCATTCCGAATGTCTCTTAAAAGATTGGCTATTCGTTCACTGTCTTCGGACAATTCAATGATCTGATTCTTGAGATTTGCATTTTCTTCCACAAGTTCTTTCATCCTATTTATGGTATCATTATATATATGATAGAGTATTGATGCTTCGGGTGTATCTCCTACTGCGTTGATGAGTGCAGGTTGAGGCTCAACTATCTGCTCATGTTGAGGCTTAATCATATCACCTTTACCACGGAGAAGCCATTCAGATGATATGTCTTCAAATGAATTCAAAATAGATTGAACTATATCAAGGCTTAATTTTCTGTCTCCAGCTAATTGCTGATTGAGGGTGACTTGTTTTACACCTATTAATTCAGCAAACTCTCTGACTGACCTAGATTTAGCTCTTAAAACTTCTTTAACTCTATCTATCATAAGTTTACAATGCCTTATTTAAAATGTTTCTAAATATTCATTTTGAATAAAACTTTTAAGCCATTTTTATTGTTTTCTATTCAAATGAATATATCTTTGCATCCGTAACCAATCAACAAGCGGTTGCAAAAGGGTATAAAAATGGCTGTACGACTGTTTGCCGTACTATCCAATCCAAATCCGCTGCAAATATAGTGCAGACATTTTTAATATCCTAAAAATCAGATTAAAAAATAGACGATACGGTTTAGTGGTGTTTACCGTAAATTAGGACATAAATAAAGCTCTTGCTAAGTATCAGCCAAACACCAATTATGCTGAGAACAGCGAGGGCTTTTCTTTTTAAGAAAATGGAAAAGAGATATGTATTGACATTGAAACAGCGTCCTGATGGAACGTATGAGGCAAAATTGGATAATGGGCTTAATGCTATAATATCTGATAGAATTCCTCATGAATTTGTGGATATTTTTGAAAGTAGCGAGATAGGTCTTGTACGGTTTATGATAGATAGTTTTTATATCGCAAATTTCAAAGAGATTTGTGTAAGCGAACTGAGGAAGGATAACATGTACAAGGCCGTTTTGAGAAAATATGAAGATTTAAAAAATGCATCAGAAGAAACTTCTCAAAGAAGTAGTAATGATATTGAGTTGAGGAAGGAGATCGTTAAGATGTTGTCAGCCGGTGTTACCGATTCAGACTTTATCTATCGCGTGGATTCTATCTATAACTGGATCAAGGAGGGTAAATTATGATACCAATTGAAAGACGGATAAGCGATGATACCAGGTTGATAGATTTAACCGTAGGGGAACTAAAGGAATTAATGGGTGCGTTGATTGTGAAGCAGGAAGATAATGAAGTAAAATCTTCGTCAAAGAATCTCGTATATGGGATAAAGGGTATATCCGAGCTTTTTAAGTGTTCTGCCAATACAGCCATGCGCCTTAAAAACGATGTGATAAGTAAGGCTGTATCTCAAGTGGGGAGAAAAATAGTTGTAGATGCGGATATGGCTTTAATGCTTTTCAATAAAGCCAAGTTATAAGGAGTTTGATTATGGCAGTAGGAAAGTTGGTGTTAGCCAGAGCGGAAGTGGAGAAAGCCCGCGAGTTGGTTTTTTCTTTGGAAGCAGAGTTGTTATTGGAAACAGAGTTGTTAAATGATATTGGGGACTTTGATAAGAAGGTAGCCAAATTGAATTGCGCTCGTATTGACTACGCAAGGAAGTTGGACTTGCTGAGGAGAAAAGTAATGAAAGATAGAGGTAATGCTGATAGATTACGATTATGAACAAGATAACAAAACAGATACTGTGGATAATAGCAGCCGTGATTCTGCTGGGTGTTGCCGGCAAGTGTGACCATGACGAACAGGTTATCTACAACATGCCTGACGATGTATATCAGGCATTGAAGAAAGAGTTAGGCAATCCCTCTGATGGTCAATTGGTGGATGAGTACATCAGGAACCGTGCCCATTGGGATAGCATAGGGAATAGTTTTGAATATTAAACAGTAATATTATGGAAGAATGGTTTACAGGCGTGGTAAGAGGTACTTCAACTTTGCCTAATGGTAAGAGGAAAAAGGTAAGTGATACTTACCTGGTTGACGCCATGGGCTTCACGGAAGCCGAGAATGTATTGGTTAAGCATTGCTTCCCACTGTATGGAGAAGCTAAGGTTATGACCTTGAAACGGGAAGTCATTGAAGAAGTATCCGGTTTTGACAAGGAACAGTGGTGGAAGGTCGTTATCGGCATATCGGATGTCACTCCGAAAGGTAAGGTGAAGATTCGCAGATATAACCACATTGTGTCTGCCGATAACGTGTCTCAGGCTAAAGAGCTCATCACAGAGCGGATGAAAGGAACTATAGGCGATTGGAAGATACTGAAGATAGAGGTTACTCGGTTCAAAGATATAATTATCCATTCCGATGGTACATCCAAGGATGAATTACGATAAGTTTTAGTTTAGGTTTAGCCGTCTAACCTGTGAGGGCGAAGCGGCACAAGGGCGGTTAGCTCAGGGGTAGAGCGATGGCAGTTATCGAAGAGTTGTGTGTTTTTAATCTCTTTTCATGGTATTGGTAGTTAAGTTTTTTTTCTTCGGCAAAGCTATAGGTCGCGAGTTCAAGTCTCGTACCGCCCACGCATTCAAACTGAATGCCATATAGGTTACTCATTTTATCCCGGTGTGGCTTGATTGCCTATCCGGGAACCATTAAAACGAACAGTTATGAAATTAAGAGAAATACCCATTCCTACCGGATGTACACGAGTATCCGTGGAGCAGGAGAATGACAAGATAGTTATCTTGTTTGAAGGCAATAACAAGGAGTTTGTATTGGATTTGACCGGGGAAACCGAGTCCCCTCCTGAAATCGGAGACCTTGCAATATTCTGGAATGCCGGTAAGGAATACTTGGCTGTCATTGCGCTGCTGGCGGACAAGGAATGGGTGCCGGAAGCTGAAAAGTATCCTTATAAGGCAAGTAGTGAAGAGTGGTATAGCCACGCAATCAGATTCCGTAATCTCTCTCAATTTGTAAAAATAATCAAACATAGATTTAGAAATGCTCAAAAAAACAAATAATGCATCTCTCAAGAGGACCGCAGACACCGAATTTTCCCGATATATCAGGCTTCGCGATATGATACCGGGGACAACCGTATTCCGTTGCATCTCATGCGGGTTGATTAAGCCGATAAATCAAGCTGACTGTGGTCATTACATCAATCGTCAGCACATGAGTACAAGGTACAATGAGATGAATTGCAACGCTCAATGCAGAAGCTGTAACCGGTTTGACGAGGGTAATATACAGGGATACCGAAGAGGGTTGATTCAGAAGTATGGCGAACAGAAGGTATTGTTGCTCGAATCGATGAAGAATGATTATGTGAAGTATTCCGAAGCAGAATACCGGATATTGATTGCCGCTTATCGGTCAAGATATAAGAAAATATTAAAAAAAAGAAACTTGAGCTTATCATGTTTGACAAAATGATATTCAAAGCAAAGATAGACACAGCCGATATAGATACTATCGTCCTTAAAAACTACCTGGAACAGTGTACCGAAGGCGATGAGATCTATTACAAGTCTACGGCTTATGCGAATTTCGATGGTTGTTTCATCGAGATTCGGGGTGATACATTAAAATGTAAGTGCTCTATCCACAAGTTATACAGCAGGGGGAAATCGGGCAAGCTGGACAACAGCCGCCCGATGACCTTCAGCCATGCCGGATGGACGATCAATGAGTTGCTCTTAAGGCTATGCGCGAAGATAGAGAATGTAATAGTGACATACTATGAGATAGGGGTGACAATGAAGATGTCCATGCCGGCAGATGCATACATCAGACAGGTGGAGGAAGCCGCCGGTCGGGTGTTGTGGAACGATGCCAATTACCCGGAATTCCGGCAAAAAACTACGGAGAAGAGCAAGTATTACCGTAAGGTGCTCAAGATCTACGACAAGAGTTTTGAAGCCGGGGAAAAGGGACGGAATGTGGGTGCCAATATCTTACGTATCGAGACTGTGTATAAACACCAGTCAATACCGTTGGCGGAACTCCTTGATAATGCATCCCTGAACAAAATCGGGCGGATATTTTACAAGGATTGGTCGGAGATGCAGTTCATCAGGGAATTGCAGCCGGCAAAGGGTGTAAAGCTGTCCCAATTGGATAAAGCCAGGGAAATTCAGAGGATTGGCGTCACTCGATATAAGGAAAGATATAAGGCGTTGTTCCAGGCAGGGAGGTTGACGAAGAAGCAATGGGAAACCATCCGCGTGTTTGCCAACAACTGGCACAAAGAAAAGGATAAGTATATCGAAGAGATAGGTCCGCTTGAAGCAGAATTCAAGGAAAAATTGCTTGCGGGATTTCAATCAGGGTCGATTACATCAATTAAGAAAAGAAGATAACTAATTGATAATCAATATTTTACATGATTTACAAAAAGCACCATAAGGTGCGGATATAAAATATTGGAAATCAATTGATTACGAATGAAAAGATATAAATTTAACAATTTACGGCAACTTGTCCTATACTGCCCGAAGGGTAGTCGGGACGACTTAAGAAGGCAGTAAAAAAATAAGGAGGATAAAAAATGAATTGCGAAATAAAAGGAAGAATTACGGCAGACCTGGGAAAGAGAACAGGTGTGAAGGATGGTAAGGATTGGGAATGCCATGAGTATATCGTCACAGAGATGTTTCAATACGGGAAGAATATGAAGTTCTCGATATTCAGCTCTGATGGACCGATTAGCACTCCCCTGTCGATTGGTGATGATGTGACGGTGAAGTTTAACGTTGTTGCAAGAGAACACCAGGGTAAATGGTATAATGACGTAAGAGCATGGAGTGTACAGGTAACAGGTCATCAGCAGTGACGATCTATTGGCAGACCAGGAACAGGGAAGCGATTAAGGCGATAGTTGACAGGTTTAATCTTCCGTGTTACATGTCGGTCAATCGGGAGACAAGATGCAGGATTAGTGATGATGATATGCCTCTCTTAATGGAATGTGAGAAAAAAGGATTAATCAAACTCAGAAACAAACAGGAATCATGAAAAGAGAATTAACACCTGAGAATATTCAGGAACTGAAAGAAAATCAAATATTCGTTTTTGGAAGCAATATGAACGGCAATCACGCCGGAGGTGCAGCTAGATTGGCAGTTGAGAAGTTTGGTGCAATTATGGGGCAGGCAGAAGGAATACAAGGTCAGTCCTATGCCATTCCTACGCTGGACAAGGATATGCAGAAAGTTACCGAAGAAGAGCTGGTCGTATTTTTAGGGAACTTCGGGAATTACGCTAACGAGCATCCGGAAAAGGAATTTCTCCTAACTGCCATTGGCACCGGGATAGCCGGATTTGATGCCGGCTACATGGCGTACATGGTACTTAGAGCAAACATTAGTGAGCTATTGAACCAACAAGGATGTATTGGAGCGGATTAAAGAGAAAGGAGATTGATTATGAAAGATAAATCGAAATTAAAACATATAAGTATCCAATCTAAGGTGTCTCCTGAAGCGGCTGCATGTTTGGATGATATTGTCAAAAAGTATAAGTTTAAAAGTAGATATGAGGTGATGCAATATCTACTCACTGCGTTTTTGTCATACGTCAATCCTGATTACGGTGTGTCGGAAGATATAGATATATCATACGTGAACGAATTGTCAAAAGTATTTGAAGATTTCGAAAACAAAAAGAACAGAGTTATATCAACGAAGCCAAGAGGCAGGAAGTCATTAAGGATGGTAGGCTCGATATATATATTTAGCGAAATCGGTAAAAGAGGATATGTGGCAAGGAATATTAAGATAAACGGGGATGATATACATACCAACTCAAGGAATAGTGCATCATTGGAAACAGTGGTAAGACTCCTTTTCCCGTCTATAGCATCCCGATTAGACGGTATTGGCCGTACTATAGGAGAGTGTAGATATGAGGATATCATATCAGACTTGATAGAGCAATGCGGGATAACGGGTGAAGACAAATTACAAAGTGAGATTAGCAATGAGCTGAATCACATATCGCCAAGGATTGAATATGGTGTGGTCCCTAAAAAAACAAGAAGTAAAAGTGTTGATGATGAGCAAGGATTATAATTATAATAAGATGATCCAGTCAAGAGATTGGCTCACCTTGAGGAAGAAGAAGATTGGGAATAACCCATTTTGCGAAGAGTGTTTTTCAAAGGGGATTATAACTCCTGTGTCTGAGGTTCATCATGTTGTTCCTGTCGAGAGCGGAAGCAATGTGGAGGACATGAGACGATTGATGTTTGATTATAATAATTTGAAATCGCTGTGTCATGAGTGTCATACAAACATTCATGCCATGATGCATTCGCATTCGAAAGAATATATTAAAGAACGCTCAAGGAAGGACGCAGAACGATTTGCAAAAAAATATTTTGAATGACCGAGGGGGGGGAGTTTTTTTTAAAGCCCCTACTTTTCTCAAATCCTCTACTCCTACCCAGAGAGATTTTTAGGATTCTGCGTTTTTTCTGTGGGGGTAAAATAGGGATTGCAAAATACGGGTCGGAATCAGCAAAAGTAGGTAGTCTTAAAATATTTAACTATATGGCTAAAAAAAAAGCGAATAACGAAATCGATAGTTTAAAAAGGTATATAAGGGGCATTCTCCAGGAGCGGGATAAATACTCAAAAGAAATGAGCTATCAGATAGAACTACTTGCTTCTGATCTTTTGGTTTTTCGTAGGATTCGCGATGAGGCTCTTAAGGAAGAAACTACTTTAACTGTTATTGAAAAAAGTAGGGAAAATTGTGACCGGGTGAAGGAAAACCCGGTGTTCATTTTGATGGCGAGATATGCCGATAGGGTTAGGAAAGATCTAAGATCGTTGATGATGAATCAAGAGATTCAACCGGGCGGTGAAGCCGGCAAGATAAAGGAAGATGATCCGTTGTCAAGACTAATGGAGCATCTTAATAAGGAAGATGATTAATGATGAATGAGAACGTAACTGCGAAGGAAGGGTTCGTTGATAAGCTGCTCAGTATAGACATTGAGAGTTATCAACTTGATTCTATAGATCTGAGGTTGCAGACTTATGTTTCCCAAGTGTGTAATTCCCCTGAAAATCATAATTTATATGAGATATTAGCCTTGTTGAAGTTCTTTCGATTGATGGATAATTACGTTTTCCGTCCTTCTAAAGTCAAGCGGTTCGTGAAATTGTATGAGTCGCTGAAATTCTCCGGGATGGATGGGCGAAGATGTTATAAGTTGACTCCGATACAGTACTTTCAATTTGCTTCGATATTAGGATTTTACCATTGGGAAGATGTGGGGGATGCAACAGGGAAGCCGGATGATTTGGAAGGTAAATATCAGCGCGTGCTTGACCAGAGAAAATACGAACTGCGGCGGTTGGTTCGCGAAGCGATACTTTTTGTACCAAGAAAGTTCTCGAAAACTACAAGCACGGCATCATTGGCTGTTAATGAGATGTTGTTTGGCGATGTGAATGCGCAGGCTTATACCGCTGCAAACTCTTACAAGCAGGCGAAGATCTGCTTCGGGGAAATATCGAAGATAATCAGGCAGTTGGACCCGAAAAAGAAATACTTTAAAGCGACACGGGAGACTTTGAATTGGAAACCGAATAAGTTTGAAAGAGAATCGTTCGTTGAATGCTTGACGGGTGGTGGTGATACCAAGGACGGGTTAAATGCCTCATTGGTAATATTCGATGAATATGCTCAGGCGAAGTATGTGAAGGATCATTCGGATGGTGCAGAATTGCTACAGGTCCTTACATCATCTATGGGTGCAAGACGTGAACCTCTGACGATTATAATTACAACCGCAAGCCGCGTGGAGGATGGTCCATTTGCATTGGAGCTGGAGAATGCGAAGAAGGTATTGTTGGGTGAGTATAATGATGATTCTCAATTTGCCAGCATCTTCCAGCCCGATGCGTGGGAGATGGATGAAGAAAGCATGGGGTGCCCCGCTGTGTGGAAGAAGTGCAATCCTCATATCGGTATTACAGTCCAGGAAAGTTACTATACCCAAAGATGGGCTAAGGCCCAACGTGATGCAGAGGCGATGATAGAGTTTAAGACGAAGCTTTTAAATATATTCGTGTCAGGAGGCATAAAAACTTGGATTTCCCAAAATTTAGCACGTTCCCTTTCCGTTAATTTGGATCTTGACTCAATAGATGGACGGCCGGAAACTATGGTCGCTATGGACCTTTCTGTAAGTGATGACTTCTCCGTTGTCGCTTATAATATATATAGCAGGAAATTGCGTAAATTCTTCGTGTGGCTTGATTGCTATATTCCGGAAGAAACCTTGGAAACCCATCCGAACAAAGAGTTGTACAAATATTGGAGGGATGCCGGCTATCTGAAGATTTGCCCGGGAGCTGTTATAAGCGACTCCATGATAGTGGAAGACGTGTTAAAGCGTAACAGGTCGCTATGTATCTGCCAGATAGGATATGACGCATACAAGAGCCAGGAGGTGGTGAATGCATTATCGGCTGCGATATCGTCTACCGGTACAGACCCGAGTAGGATTTTGCGTGCAGTCCCTCAGACGTATGGGGCATTTACCTCGCCCGTAGAAACGTTTGAGATGGCGGCAAAATCCAATCCGCCAAAAGTCGCTTTGGCGAATAATCCTATATTATCCTACTGTTTTGGAAATTGCTATCTCGATGAAGACAGGATGGGAAATAAAAAACCTTTGAAAAGAAAGGAAAATTTGAAGATTGATGGGGCTATTGCTACTTTAATGACGTTTTGGCTTTTTAATAACTATGAGCAATAAAGTAACCTATTACAGCTAATTCGTGGGTATATGAGCCGTGGTCATAATATTAAAACAGGCTCGATAAACCGATGGATAACTTTTTCAGATTTTTCAGACGAGAAGCAAAAGCGGCATCCGGGAAGAATACTACGGTATCGACCGGCAATTTTAAGAGTAATATAATTTATGCCAACACAGATGAATCGGCAATGCGTATTGCAGCCGTATATAGGGCTGTGAATCTTATATCCGGTGCCGTAGCTACCCTTACGCTGCAATATAAGAGGCGTGATAGGGCTAAAAATTATTTTAAAATTTACGACAATGGGTATGGTGCAAGGGTAAATTATCTATTGAGTGTTCGCCCGAACGACAGAATGAATTCATTTACAATGATGAAGTATCTCGTTGCAATGATGCTGCTTAAGGGTAATGCGTATATATACCCTAAGAGGGCTGTTACCGGAGAGGTGGAGTCTCTTTTTTTATGCTCCCCCGGTTCTGTTGTGTATGATGTCTACTCCAATACTTACACGGTAAGTGACTTGGTTAACGGTATAAGCGGGACATTCCCGGCATCGGAAATCCTCCACTTTAAGAACATGTGCATGGATGGAGGTTATATGGGTAGGTCTACGGTATCCTATATCAAGGATACATTAAGTATAGCCACAACTGCCAATAATGAAACCCTGAAGAGGTTTGCCACAGGAGGACGGCTAAAGGCAATCCTGCAAAACAATACCAGCGTGAAGGGATTCGGTGAATACCAGGATAAAGAACTTGATAAACAAGGACAGGATCTACAGGAGGACATCAACAAGGGTGAAGACATTTTGGTTGTAAGGGGTGATGGCACCCTGACTCCAATCAGTATGTCATCTTCCGATATGCAATTTTTGGAAATGGTGAAGCTGAATCTCCGTGATATAGCAAGAGCCTTTAATGTACCTCCAAGCAAACTGATGGATGATACTAACGCCAACTACAAGAGCGTTGAAATGTCGAATGTGGGTTTTTATTCAGAGGCATTGCAGCCCATAATCACAGAAATAGAGAGAGAATTTACGGCTAAAATGCTGAGTGTAAATACATATATGGATTATAAATTTTCGTTTAACCTTTCCAGCCTCTATGCCTTGGATGTTGACAGTAGAGGCAAGGCTAACCTGTCACGACTGGGGACGGGCCAAGCAACCGTTAATGATATAAGAAGAGAGAATGACAAGGAGCCTGTAGAGAAGGGTGACGAAGTTTATTTAAGCACAAATCTTGCTGTTTTAGGCAGTGCTAAGTTAAGCAAGGAGGGTAGTAATACGATACAGACGAGCGATGTGAAAAAAAAGGAGGAAGAAGATGATGATGAATGATGAGTTAAGAGTAGTGACATTGGAAGAACTCAAATTGCAGATGCATGAGGATTTCGGGGATGAGGATGATATCATTACAACATATGGTATTGCAGCGGAAGATGTTGTCATTGACATGACGCGAAGATCTTATGAAGAGCTTTCGGCATGGGAGGGGCGTGGTTTCCCCGTCAGATTAAAATTAGCGATATTGATGTTGGCGGCACATTTTCACCGGAATAGAGAACCTGTTGCAGCTGTGTCTCAAAACCCCGTTCCTTTTTCCGTGTCGGTGTTGGTAAAGCCATTTGTAAAACTTTCAGATAGAGAATAGAATATGTTGACCGCAGGAAGTTTGACGGAAAGAGTAGATATAATGGTGCCTATCGTTACAAGAGGCGATATGGGAGAACAGGTGGTTGAATTTACGAAGAAGGCTACCGTTTGGGCTGCTGTCCATTTTCAAAGGGGCGCGAATGTATTAACTATGGGCGAATCATGGCTTTCGCGAACTGTATCCGTAACAATGAGGAATAATAGTATAATCCATGATAGATGCCGCTTAAGGTGGGATGATAAGACTTATGCGATAGATAGCCTTAATCGCTCCAGGAGAGATGGCAGTATTACTATTGTTGCTTCGGTTTTGGACGAAAATGAGTAAATCGAGTAACCTGAAACAGGGTATCAAAAGTATTATAAAAAGGGCTGATGTGGCGGTCTCCTATAGGGCGGTCTCCTATAGAGGAACTAATAGGATGATTAAAAAAAAGCATTAAGATGGGAAACAAGCAAAAAAGGGAAATAAGATGCATGGTTGGAGGCAGATTTCAACCTCATATTAGAGAAGCCTCCGATGAGGCTCCTAATGAAAGGATAATAGAAGGGTATGCGATAGTTTTTGGGGTAGAGAGCCGGTTATTGGTGGATTACTGGGAGGATTATAGGGAAATTATAGAACCCGGTGCCATTACGGAAGAAGATCTAAAGGGTATGGATATTAAGATGACCTTATGGCACAATCGGGAGAGGCTGTTGGCTCGATCGAACATGGGTGAAGGCTCTTTGAAATTAAGCGTTGATGAGACAGGTGTAAAGTATGAATTTGCAGCTCCTGATACCCCGGATGGTAATACGGCATTGGAGTTGGTAAAGCGTGGCGATCTTGCCGGCTCCTCATTTGCTTACTGGTCGGATGAATCAAGCTCTGTGAGGTACACCAAGGATAAGGATGGTATCTTATTGCGTCATGTTAACCGCTTGGATGCGGTTTTTGAAATGACTATAGCAAGTGATCCGGCATATACGCAAACCAGTGTGACCGCTCGTGAGATAGAATCAACCGGGATAAAGTTAAGGGAAAGAAAGCCTGTATCCACTATTGGCAGGAAGGTTGAGGAAATAGACCGGATAGAGAGAGAAGTTATTTTAAACACATGTAATATTTTATAATTATGAAATCAGGAAAGAAAACAGTACAGGAACTTTTGGCGGAAAGAAATTCTCTATTGGAGAAGAGAGAGGCCGTCAATATCCGCATGAATGAGTTGATCGATAAGGCTAAGGCTGAAAAACGTGACTTGTCACCCGATGAAAACATTGAGTATCAATCTCTAAAGAATGATTTTAACAAACATTCTCGCGAAATTCAGATGAATTTCGATCTGACAAACATGCAGAAGTCGGAAAAAAGAGAAGAAAAAAGCAAGAACCAACTGCTTAGAGAGTGCCTTCAAGCGGTGAAGAGCGCGGGAAAACCCGGTGATTTCGTTTTAGAGCGTGAATTTACAGGGTTGAATACAGCTTCTATTGAAGCCGGTGGCATGATTCCATTAACCATTAAGGATATCCTTCCTCCCTTGGAGATGGGGCTTATTTTTGACAAAGTGGGTATTCCGGTGCAGACAGGAGTAAGCGGGAATATCCAATGGCCTGTAATGGGATCGGTTGAGGCTGAAATCCAAGGGGAAACATTAGAACTGACCGACCAAACTATTGATTTGAGTAAGATTGCAGCCAAGCGTGTCAGATTAGGAATGTCAATATCGGTATCTAACCAGGCTATTACTGATAGTTACACCGATTTAGTGTCATTGATCCAGGGACAATTGCGGGCCGGATTGCAGAGGGTGTTGAATCGTGTAATTTTCTCCCATCAGAATTTTACAAGCGACCTTCACGGTCCCTTTGCAGGTGCGAAGGCGACAGGTGTGTTCGCCGGTGCTGTGCCGACTTACAAGGAGTTAATCGCGATGAAGGGAGCTGTAGCAGCAACAGGTGTGGAAATGGTAGGTTTTTGTTTTGTCATGAGCGAAGCAATGAAAGCTGCATTGGAAGCAACTCCAATTGACGCAGGAAGTGGCAGAATGGTTGTTGAAAATGGTGCGATTGGCGGATATCCGGTATTCTGTACCGAATATATCAATTATGGCTCTAGTAAGGAGAAGGCAGACGTAGAGTATGTTGCGGCCGGATGTTTTGGCTACTTGCCGACAAATCAACACGGAGAAGTAAGATTGATTATTGATCCGTATACTCAAGCCAAGAAGGATGTAGTCGTTTTCACCTTAAACTCTGATTGGAGTATTACTACTCTGCGTAAGGAGGCATTCGCATTGTATAAGACTGTCGGGGCTTAGTAATAATTAATACCGGCTTATCCAAGCCGGTATTAGTCTTTGGTTATGGGTTTAAATAAACGACTCTTATACAATGCAAATGGTGCAAGAAAATCCGGTGTTGCCTTACAATTTGATGGGGATGAGGTAATGAGGATGCTTGACTGTATGCTTTTTGATAATGTAGTAAAAAAAAAGGATGTCCGTAAGATTATAAGGCAGGAAATTGCCCCGGCCCGAAAGGACGTGATTGCCGCAGCGAAAGGAGCCATGAAGTCCGATCCAAGAAACGCCAAGATAGGCGTAAAAACTATGGTTTACAAAAACGCCACAGGTGCTAATGTCAGCCTGTTTAACCGCAAGGGAAGTGCGAAGTCGGTTAAGGAATACAATCCGCCACGAGGTGGCAGATCAGGCATTAAGAGAAATCGGTCGGTCAGCAAGGATACTGCCCGGATAAATTCTTATCGTGGGCGTGACAGGGCTTTTATCCTGAGATTTATAAACGATGGAACAGAAGGCAGACATGCTTTTAAAAAGTCCAGGAGCAAAAACAATCGTACTGCCTATAGGGGAGCGATAGCGGCTAGGAACTTTTTTGATGTGGCTGAAGAATCGATGAGGCGTGCGTCTGAAAGGATTTCCGACAGGGTGGTGCGATTAATAACAGAAGTAAGCGAAGGGAAATGAGCATATTGATAAGTAAACATATAGTTAAACAGTTAAGTGCAGATCCGGAAATTGTAAAAAGTGTAGGTGATCGGATCTACCCGATAGTTATCCCGGAAGGCTCCAATTATCCGTTTATCATGTTTGAGGACTACGGTTCAGGACCGGAAACTACGAAAGATGGTACATGTGAAGACAATGCGAGCTGCAATATTGCCATAGTAGCGAAAAACTACAATGAGGCGGTTACTGTGGCAAATAAGACACGTTATGTACTGGAAGGCAAGTTAGCAAGGTACGATGACTTCGAAGTGACAGAGTGTAATTTGGAATCATGGAGTAAGAACTATGATGCAGACTTACCGGCATACGTGGTAAGACTGACTTTGAATTTTAAAACGATTGATTTTTAACGATAAATTGATAGTAATATGGCAAAAGCAAAAGTATTGAATGGTAAGGATTTCATGATTTTCATGGGTGGTAAGGCTACAGCGTTGAGCACCAGCCATAAACTAACCTTATCAGCCGAAACATCCGATGCGGCTAGCAAGGATGATGGTATGTGGGATGAGAGTGTTGTGACAAAGATGTCATGGGAGGCATCGACAGAAGCATTGGTTAGTGCAGATCCCGAAGTAGAGAGTTTTGATACGATGTATGATAAATTTATTGCCGGTGAACCTGTGGATGTTGTATTGGGTATCCCCGCCAATCTGAGCAATGATGGGGTCCCGGAACAAGGATGGAGTTCTCCTGCCACCAAGCAGAGCCAAATATACTATTCGGGCAAGGCATTGATTACTACGTTGGAACGTACGGATGCCAAGGGAAGTAATTCTTCCATGACGGTTAGTCTTAGAGGACAAGGAAAACTTGATAAGAAAACCGGAGCAGGAGGTTATGCTTTAAAATCGCCCGTGGTCCCATCAGTTCAGGAAAAGGTTAACGAAAAAGAAGTTGAATGATGAGAACAGTGACTATCAAAGGTGTAGAGTATAACTTAAGATATACTCTACGCGCTTTATTCATCTACGAAGAGCTGAAGGGAGAGCCGTATTCTGGTGATAAAGCTATAAACAGCTATATTCTACTCTTTACAATGCTAATCGCTAATAATAAGGGCTTTTCTTTAAATTTTGAAGATATAATTGATGCATGTGATAGCGATCCTTCCATTTTTCAAGAGTTCGTTTCTGTATTAGAAGAAGAAAACGAGCGCGTGAGAAGGATGGCTGAATATAAGCCGGATAAAAAAAAAGTAAAGAGGAAGAAACAGGGGTAAGTATTATAAGGCTTTATGAAGAAGTAGTCGGAAGAGGTGGGGTATCCCCTGAATACTTTTTTGACAATATGACCTTGAATGAGTGCGCGGTATTCATAAGAGGTATGTTTCGGAAGGAGCAAGAAGCGTGGGAGCGAACGAGAATGTTGATGTACGCTGTTGTGCAGGTGAACTCGAGAGATCACCTTACACCTGATGCCTTGTTGCCTTTCCCATGGGATGAAGATCGGGAACCTATAGAAATAAATATGGACGAAGTTAATGAGCTTCGCCAAAGAGCTAAAAAATTTGAATATGAGTGACGCTATTGTTAGACTGTTGTTGAATACACAAGGATTTGACGGTAATTTGAAAAAATCAAAGAATGAGATAAGCCGTTTTAGCGATTTTATGGCAGGTGCCGGAGAGACTGTTGCTAAATTTGCCGGAGGTTTGGGGGCAGCAATGACAGTCGGGGAAGCTTTCAATAAAACGTTGCAATCAAGCCAGGTTTTAGGCGATATGACTGCAAGTACTATGCAAGCAGCTAAAGAATCTGTAGATCAGTTCTTCTATTCCATAGGGAATGGGGAATTTAGCAGCTTCTTAAGTGGGTTGGATGAAATAATTCAGAAGGCAAAAGAGGCATATGCGGCAATGGATCAGTTAGGGAACACTAAGATAAGTTATGGCTATTTTAGTTCTAAAAATGAAGCTCAAATACAAGAAGCACAGTATGTTGCGAAAAATAAGTTTGCTCCTTTGGAAGAAAGGGTTAAGGCTTTCGGGGATTGGCGGAAAGCCTTAGAGCAGCAAAAACAAATCAATGAAACGCTAAGGAGCGATTTGATGAGTGCTATAACAAAATCAGTAGAGTCTGAGATAGGCACTGGTAAGATAAAGGTTGGTTTTGAAGATGTAGAAATGGCTTTAAAAATTGATGTTACCGACCCCGCCAAGAGAGGCGAATTAAAAGAACGGTATTCGAATTCATATAACGCCTATCAAGCAAGGAAGGAATATCTTACAAAAGCAAGAAAAGGCGCATCGGATGAGGCTAGAATTGAGGGGATTGATAAGGAATTGGCTGAATTGGACAATATATATAAAGAGACTATCATAGTTAACGCAATGCTCAATAAATACAAGGATGAAGAGTTGAGTAATATTGCTGCCATGGCTTCGGAGTACCAAAAAACATCATCAGCCTTAAATTCGATTAGCAGGGAGTACAATGAGACCGCTAACGAATTTAACAACGCAAACAAAGCGATAAAAGGGTTTGTTGCGGTGGCTAGCTTGGAGGGATATAAGGTATATACCGGTGAAACAGGGGATAAAAAGCCTATAAGGGGAAAGAGTGAATCTACGGATTTTCGAATGGCTTCATTCAACGCAGAGAACTGGGCGAATGAAGAGGCCAAAGGCTTGCACAATGCCTTACGGAAGAAGATAGAGTCAGGAGAGAAGATAAAAATCGTTCCCATCGAGGTTGATTTGGACAAGATAGATATTGCGGTAGATAAGGATAAGTTGCCTGATTTTTCTAGTCAGATAGATAAAAACAAACAGTATGCAGAATCGCTAGGTTATATAGGAGATGCATTTAGCAGCATAGGATCTATTGTTGACGATTCCAATGCAGCAGTAATACAATATTTCGCAAATCTTATAAACTCGATGGCAAGTGCAATTCCTATGATTGCATCTATGGTTACTGCAAAAAAGGCAGAGGCTAACGCAAACGCCGAAGCCGCAGCTACAGGCGCAGCTTCTTCTGTATCATCCATTCCATTTGTGGGACCTGCCATGGCTGTAGCTGCGGTAGCATCTATTTTAGCCGCTTTTGCTTCTATTCCCAAATTCGCGGATGGTGGTATTATTGGAGGTTCCTCTTTCTTTGGAGACAAGATGATTGCTCGTGTTAACAGTGGAGAGATGATATTGAATCAATCTCAGCAAGGGAGATTGTTCCAAATGATTAACAGCGGTAATTTGGGTGGGAATGTAAAGGTAGATGGAGAGATCAAGGTGCGAGGGAAGGCTATGTATATAGCTATTCGGAATTACATGAAATCAGAGAACATAAAATGGTAATATGGGACAGAGATACACAATACCTTTTAAAGATTTTCGCAACAATTCTTATGAGGTAAGAATATATATAGATGGATATTCCGGCACTGTATCAGAGTTGCGTGGTGCGCCATCTGCTTTTGTCGTGACGGGGGATGATGAAGGTTTTATTTACCAACCTGTCCGCACGTCAACCGCTACGATTAATATTCTTGATAAGAATTTGTTACTGGATCTGTTTAGCGTAAATAGTCAGTATGCTTCGGTAAAGTTATATAAGAATGGCGTGTTGACATGGACAGGATATATCACTCCGGAACAGTTTACACAACCCTATCTGCCAACCATTGACAACATAAGCGTTGACTGCGTCAGTGCCATAGCCACACTTGAAAACATTAAGTATGAGCAGCAGACAGAGTCGGGATTCATCACCGCAATGGAGTTGCTAAGATACCTTATATCTTCCGCCCATGGTGGCTATGAGTCCGTATATATCCCTTATGTGTATGCATCATCTTCCGCTGCTTATTCTTCGGGTGAGAACGTATTGGATAAACTCAGATTCGCGGAAGAGAACTTCACCTCAGATGAATTGATGCTGGATGAAGTATTGACCTACCTCATGCAGTTCTTTTCATGGACGCTGTATGATTACGAAGGCAGCCTGTATATCATCGATGCGGACTATAGCGGTCAGTATCGCAAGTATAATGAGGCATTGACATCTTATACAATGGTGTCGGTGAATGATGCCACATTGCAGGATATCGGCTTCGCCGGCAGCGACAACACCATTGACGTTTTGCCCGGTTATAATAAGGTGACAGTCAAATCCGTCAACAATGTGTTTGAGGACTTGGTGGTTAATGAGGATTACGACAACCTGGAATGGGCGGGCGGCTCGAATTACAGCGATAAGGATAAGTATGACATCAAGAGGTTTCTGAAACCGAAGGAATGGAAGATGTATTACTACGATCAGAACCGCCACGAAACCATACTGAGTACTAATATTAACGATAACATATTCGGGGCTGTCCTGATGAAGGAAGCGTTGTTCACCGGTGGCGGAGATCCGCCGGGGGATTATAATTGGGCTGACAGCATCCAGATGCGGTCTGCTACGGTAGATGGCGTGATGGTTTTTGACGAATACCAGAAGGAAACCCTGCCTGCCTTTACGATGAGGGGTCCTAATGCGGTCTGGAAGGACGGTGCCATCGGTATATCGGGGAGCATGCGTTTCCCCTCCGACAGCCGCATGAACTATATCTATGACGGTGACATGAATATCTCTGCCAATATCCCTTACGCATGCTCCCTTAAAATCGGGGATAAGTATTGGAACGGCAGTGGATGGCAATCCTCATTCGTCCGGTTTGAGATCGTTTTCGAGACGGACAATATCAAGAACTGGGCGAATGTGAAGAGCACGAAAACGCCCGATATGCCATATAGCGGGCTGTCCGGGCACATCATCACTCTTCCATCGGACGTACCGATCATCGGGGAATTGGAATTCACGATGTACTGTCGCAGGCAGAGGGTCGCTCAGGAAGTCGGTTTTATCGCATACGGCGCCATTTTAAAGGACTTCCGGTTTGAATACAAGAAGAGAGATGGGATCATTGATGAAGGCGAAGATGGTGACCGCTTGTATGAGAATGTGGTCAACGATAAGTTCATGTCCGAACTTGACGAAGTTGAGTTCGGCATAAGCTCTTATAATGCGGACGGGGCTTCCTATAGCAAGGCATTGTTGGAAAATGACTTCTTGACGGATAACCTGTATTCCGTCATCGAGGATAAACTTGTCAGACCCGAAGAAGCCTTCATCCGAAGGGTGATCAACCGTTATAAGGCAACCCAAATCAAGTTAACGCAGGTAATAAAAAACGATGGTTCTATCCATCCGTTTACCCGGTTGTATGACAAATCAGCGGTTAATAAGAGATTCATGCTGCTAAGCGGTGTATGGGACTATGAGCGGAATAATATTCAATTATCGATGGTAGAAAATGGCTGAGATTAAGATCATATCAAGAGTAATACCGCGTGGCGGGAGTGGAGCTTCTGCGCCTTCGGGTGGAGGGGGTTTCTCGGCTCCTGTTGACATATCGGGAAAGCTGGATAAGTCAGTATGGAACTCTGCATTCGAGTTGCACTATGATGATCCTGATGATCCTGAAAAATTGACAAGCATTGGCGCGAAAACTAATTTCTTTTCTGTGGGCGAGATATCCGTGTTTGGGAAAGGCGGCTCTTCCGGCGGTGGAGGTGGTGCCACTACGCTGCACATGCTGGAAGACGTTGATTTGGTGACGCCGATTCCGGACGGGGACGTGTTGACTTATGACGAGAAAAAAGGAAGATGGACCAACAAGAAGGGTGCCGGAGGTATTGACACGAAAGCCATGTGGGAAGAGCTGGGAAAATCGGACATATCTAAAAAAATAGACATTTCCCACATACCGGATTTAGGAGATAAATATATAAGCCTGATAAAGTTAGGAGAGGTTTCTTATGGTCCGGATAAGGGCGTTATCTCCCTTCCTGCCTATCCGACCAAACTGTCGGATCTGAAAGATGATGTCATCGCAGGGAAGTACCTGCCTTTAACAGGCGGGACGATATCGGGAAATCTTGCCGTAACCGGGCATGTCCAAATCGGTAATGCTCTGCTGAAATATGACGCGACCAATAATGCCGTATATGTAGAGAAGGATGATGGGTCTATGGTTAATTTCTACGCTACGGGTGACCTTGCTGCGTTCGGTTCGACAACCGGTGGTGGAAGTGGTGCAACCTCATTGGGCATGCTGGACGATGTAGACCTGGTTACTCCTCTATCGGAAGGACAGGTATTGACCTACGACTCGATTAAAAACAAGTGGACGAATAAAAAAGGCGGTGGCGGTTTGGATATAGACGCCATGTGGGAAGAGCTTGCCAAGTCTGACACGTCCAAGAGAATCCATTTTTCCCACATACCGGACTTGGGCAGTGTATATGCCAAGCAGGTAAAGCTGGGCACGACTCCTTACAATGTATCTAATGGGGTGGTATCTCTTCCTGCGTACCCGACAAAACTGTCCCAATTGGAGGATGATATTATAACAGGAAAGTACCTGCCTTTGGCAGGCGGGACGATAACAGGCAACCTTGCGATAAACGGAACTACGACCACTAATAATATAGTCCTGAACAAAGCCGGGAATTTTGGTAACAAAATAAACTTCGGTGACGGTGATTACGTATACTTGAAGGAGGCGTCTGATGATTCCTTGACTATCTACGGAAGCAAAAAAATATCCCTTAATGGTTCGGGATTCGGTTACAGTTTCGGTTCTGATGGGCTGATTCCCACATCGGGAAGCAAGAGCCTTGGCGGTGGATGGGGTAATCACATGTGGGATAGTGGTTGGTTTACAAAGATTGGGTGTTATGTAATTGGCGTCAACCCTAATGAAGTCCACGATGATTATAATCCTTGGCATGGAATCAATTTTAGTTACTATAACAGGGTCGTAATGTCGGGTTATCATGGCATTGATTTCTACACTTCGGCAGGGTGTATAGCTCAGTTCCAGTCGGACGGTATTGTTAATATCACGAATCTCTATTGCTACAACAATCTTCAATGTAGAGCATCATTCGTAAGCACGATGACAGACTATTGGGAGCACGAGTGGAGAATTTTTCAAAATGTAGATAACTGCGTATTCAGGGCTAATCAATTGGCGATGATGTCAAACAGCGGCTCTGCTTGTAGACCTATCATTGGATGGAAAGATATATTAGATGGAGTCGGATTTATAACGAGCTATACAATTGGTAGTATTAGACGCGCAACCAACTGGGGAAGCATGCTGATTGCGGTATCCAATTCGGATGATGGCTCTACAAATGGCGTACATCTTCAATTAAATGGAGAAGGTACAGCGGACCTTGTTGCTTCGAGTTTTAGAGTTACTGGAAACTTCCTTGCAGAAGGTGAGGTTGCCGTTTATTCGGACGCCCGCTTAAAGTCATGTATAAAACCGCTACGGAACAGAGGGTTCGTCACTCCTGTCAGCTATATCAAGGATGGAAAGGAAAGCATAGGGTTTATCGCACAGGATATGATAGAATTATATCCTGAGCTTGTGTCTAAAGGCAGCACGAAAGAACACTACCTGTCCGTGAACTATGCCCAATATACGGCAGTATTGCAGAGTCAGATAATTGAGCTGCACAAAGAGATTGATGATTTGAAACGTAAATTTATAAATTAAAAACTATGGTTACATTATTGATTGTTTCGATTATTCTGTTTGTATCCTATATCGGATATACAGTCAGGATGTATGGCATCCCTGCAAGTATCAGTGACACATACTATCGGCTTGGAAAGAAGGGTTGGCTGTTCACGCTCTTCTGTCTTGCCGAATCTTCCCTGCTGGTTGCATCGTTTATCGAAGCCAGCAAGGAAGAATACCAATTCCTGGCGTTCATCGCAAGTGCATCATTGGCGTTTGTCGGCTCGGCTCCCTTGTTCAAGGAGGATTATAACCGCAATATCCATTATGTAAGCGCGGGAATCTGCGCGCTTGCCTCTCTTGTATGGCAAGTGTTGATGAGTTTTTGGTACGTCCCTCTTATAACCTTCCTTGGTGGTGTAATCGTATTGGCATGCCTTAAGTTCAAGAAGCCTGTGTTTTGGATGGAGATGTGTGCCTTTATCTCGACTTATATAACCCTGTTACTACTCTATTGATATGGCTAATTCGAATAACGTAATTACGTCTCCTGTCAATCTGAGGAGTGACGTTGCTTCCGTTCTTGGGACGTCTGAAACGAATGTGAGCGGGTTATGCACGAGCCATGAGATTAATATGTGGTCAAGATGCAAGCCTGTCCATATTGCCTCTGCCGCTCCTGACAGGAGCATGCCATCTGACGGTGAAGGGGCTTGGTGGAAAGGTTCGATGAGGAATTGCGGCATTAAGCCGCCCCCTGTAGCGTCTTATGAAGAAATCCCCAAGCTGTATACAGGAAACAAGATGAACGGATATATCTATGAGAGACCTTGGGGCGGAAGTGGGAGTCCGTACAGGTTGGCAGATTTCTTGCTGTACAAGCACGATGCGCAACCGCCGTTCCATAGCTTCTATTGCGATTCCAAGGTGTCTATGTATGGCTCTATATCGTGCTCTCTTGCGCGAAATGTTACTACCGCAGATAAATCAGGTCCCGGCTCTGTCGAGCTGTCCGACATAGAATCCGCTACCAACCTTGATACATGGTGGTTTGGAGCGATGTTGGTTGACTCGTCCAACAGAATTGTGAGGAAACTGGCTAATGTCAGAGCGGGGGTTACATTAGAGATGCCTGCCAATGGTCTGACACTTGGTCAATACTACGATGTATATCCGTTTTTTTGCATGAATAAGATTGAAAGTATCATCGAGGCGGACAAGGCTAATCTGTTTTTGCCTGTCATGAACTGCTCTCCCGGCAGGGTTAAGTATGTATCGGAAGAAGAAGCGGGTGGTTTGGTAATCAATCTGACAGCCAAATATGTGACTAACTCAATGACCGGGCTTAACACTGCGGTTAAATGGAATCTTAAACTTACGTATTATTCAGTCGGTAGTAAAATGCTCACTAATAATTGGATTACACTAAGGCGTGTGGTTTCGAACGAAGATATGAGCAGGGAAAAATTACAGGATTTCAATCTGATTCAAGACAGAGAGGTTGAAATATTCGGGACATTCACCTTAACTGATTTTCTTGGCGAGTACTACGTATATCTACAGCTTAATACGAACGAGTACACGAAGAAGGCGTTCCCGCTCAAGCTTGACCCGAACCCCGGACCGATACAGTAAAGAATATAACTAATCATTAAATTATACAGATATGGAACTGATAAGAAAAAAAGAAAGTATTACAAGGCTTTATGAAAACGGTGAGGTCTCAAACAACACAACCAATGATATCCAATATATCGTATTGGATGGAGATGCTTATGTTGGCACAGCCTCTATCATGCCCACAGGGTTTACCATGACAGTAGGCATGAAAGCTCCCATCGAAGATATAGAGAGTATGCTTAGAAGCATATTGTCTTCCATCCCCAAGGAAGGAGGCGCAAAATGAAAATCAATGAAATCATCAGAAAAATGAGTTTTTTGCAACTCGTGCCGCTGAAATCGGATGAGGGTGCGCCACTTGCCAATAAAACGAAGGTGAAGATTATCTTGAATCTCGTAGCCTACGAAAGGGCAATGGAGAGCTTTAACGAGGATATGCGCGGTATCTATGCCAAGCTGAAACCCGAAGGCTATGACGCCCAAGCCTTCCCACGAGTGAATGAGTTGGAGAAGAAAGAAAACATAAGCAGCGAAGAAAAACAGGAACTTGAGTCGATTAAGCAGAGTGAGGAATACCTCTCTTATGTTGAAATGAAAAAAACATTGATGCGCGAGTTTGAAGAAGCAAGAGAATGCGCTTCGGCAGACAATGACTATACAGTCAGCGAAAGGGCACTCACGGACGATGATTTGGTTTCCATTGCGGAAGTTATACCTTCGGATAAGGAGTTTGCAATCGGGAAAAATGAAGATGGGGAAATCAAGGTTAATGGCATCACCGTATTGGCGGAAATTGGCAGAATGTTTATAGTGTAAAACAAATACTTATGGCAGGAAAAACGATTAACGAGCTTGACGCACGGACAATGCCGAACGGTAAGGAGAACATACCCTTTCAGGAAGGGAATACAAACGGAAGATTATCTACCGATGCGTTGAAAAGATACGTGGCACCTGATTTAACACCTTATCAGAAAACCGTAGACGCTGATAAGAAGTATCTGTCTGCCGTGGAAATTGACGATGTGACATCAATATTATAGTTATGAGAATAAATTATCAGTCCGATTTTAAAATCATAGAGAAAAACCTCAATGGAGACCTGAAAACTCCTTTCCGGTTTACTTATCAGACAGCATTGTCGAAACCCGTTGTAGCCTCTTTCGACGGACACGATTACAAGAACTGTCGCAGGCTGGATGATGGCAGCCTGCTGGTTGTGTTTGATAATCATGGCATGCGTCCGGGCAACCTGACGGTCAGACGCGAGTATTACCTTACTGATGCTGATTTTGCTGATGGTATCTGTAACCTTGTATCCATGGAGTTTACAAGCATCGTTCTTGTCAATGGCAAGTCTGATGACAGTACAGGTACAATTGACGTTTATCCTAACTATCAGAAGGGCGATAAGGGAGACCCAATGACATGGGAATCCATGACAGAGGAGCAGCGTACCGAATTAAAGGACTCTGTGGTAAAGGATGTGCAGAATGAGATGCTTTCTTCCTCTCCAATTTCCGATAAAGAATACGAAGATGTACTGAGTGTTTTCCTTTAATCGGGAACCGATAAAGAATAAATTTACGAAATTAATAAGAATTATATGGCTAAAATTCATAAACTTACCAAAGGCGGGCAGACTATTTACCCTGCTACAACCACTGATGCGGTGGTACATCCGACTACGCGTAAAAACCTTACGGAAGAGTTAACCGAATTGAATAAGCGAATTCTTGACGAAACAAAACGTGCAAAAACAGCCGAGGAAGCCAATGCAACCGCTATCGAAGCACTGGCAAATGAGCTGGAAGCCTTGGGCGCATGTGGATTCGCAAGAGTAAACGGAAGTGCAGACCCGGATGCACAGGTTACATTTGGGAACACATCGAAACTTCGCTCGTTAGCGTCACATCTGCATCTTGGAGTGCACCGGGAAGACTTACTCAATCTGTCGATGGCAGGAATATTGCCATAGACGGGACCGATGGAGACGTAATGAACTTCACCGATTGCGATTTGTATTACTTACGCACCACCATGCAATATACGCCACAGGGAGGTACGGAAGGGGAATATAACATTGTGGCATTATCTCTTCTGCCTTTCGGTATCGGAGGGAAGCAGGCAAAGCGAATCAGACCGTTTGCCATCGTCCCCGGTGAATGTGTTACCGCCAAGCTGGAAGGTGATGCAAGAAATTGCGCCCATTATGTCTATAATAAGAACGCAATCGGGACATACTCCGCACCTTTGAACATATTCAAAAAAAGCTATAAGACAAGTGGTGGCGGATACCCGACACAAAATGTGTCCGCGGTACAATCAATCAAGAATGCACAGGCAAAGAATGCAGACGAAGCGACCAATCGTCCATATATGGGCATGTATTATGAGTTCTATGAAATCATTATTTGTCTGATGAGTTTTGAGATAGGCACATGGGCACATACTAGGTTAAACCTGTTTGGCGCAGGTTGTACAATATTAGACAGCGTTAATGCGACTACATTTGCAGACAGTGCACTTACCGCTAATAGCGGATGGAAGGTGATAATCGGGGATACAGTAAAATACAGCACTCTGCATGGTGTTAATATGGTTATTCCGCCATCTTCGGCAAATAAGACTAATCTGATTGGTGGTATTTCAGGTAACACATGGTGCGGATTTTTAGAAATAATGGAAGCTCAAAGACTATTGGACGGCATATCCAAGGCAGGACTTGTGCCGAAGATAGGGAATATTGGGAATGTGTTCACTTTTGACGCAGCCGGAAATGTGTCGTGTACAACCGATGGTTCTGTCAACCTGTCTACGGGCGCAGGCATGGAAGCCTGCAAGCATTACTACGTGGTAAGAAATGTCCCCGGATGTGAGGGAATGGCAGACGGAGTAATGACAGCCGTCGTAAACTCTTACACCAAGATGGAATTTATTGACGGTGTCAAATGGAGTGACAATACGGTGCTGGATGGCGGCATTGGAATCCTGAAACGCTCTGTCCCCATATACAGAGGATGGAATCTACCGATTGTCGGGCTATCCCGACAGATGGACGGTGCATATTACATTGTCCGAAAGGATTCGGAAGGCAATAATCTGCCTGTGCAATTCCGCTGTGCATCAGATGTGAGCAGAGTACCCGCACGTACAACCTACTCATACCGTGTCCATGACAATGAAGAAAGTGACATGGAAAAAGGTTTGGATTTAAAGAAGGAATATCCGGGGGTTAATTTTCCTGTTGCCAGTGAATCATGGGTGAAAAAATCGGATTATGATTTTTCTCTTTTTTGTGCGGAGACTACCGGTGGAGGGAGCCGTAATTACGAGAATGCTTACTTATGGTTATATATTAATAACGATGTCAATGCGAATGAGCGGTGTCTCCATGGCTCTGTTGTGGGTTGCCTTGAGAGTTTCATCTATGCTTCGGTTCGTACCTCGTTTTGCAACTATAATGCTGCCAATAAATTTACCCATTACGCTGGAGCTTTTTCTATCCCTTTTATCGAATTATAACAGAATGATTATGGAAACAGAAAGAAATGAAATTGATATACGTATGCCTTTAATAACCTATTCAGGCAAGAAAGCATTGGTATGCGTCAACGAGGAAGTAGTTACTTATCCTGCGATGGAAGGTACTGTAGAAAGGACAGCATATATATATGATACATTATGGGTGTACTGTGATACGAATGATGAAGGGTCGGTAAGAAAATCATTGGTCCGGGAACTGGAGAAGCGCGTCAAAGAATATGATGTGTCTGACCATGTGAACGAATTTACCCTTGCCGGCAAGAAGATGTGGCTCTCCAAGGAAATGCGTGTAGGTCTGATGAACAGCATCAACATTGAGAAGAGTGCCAAAAAGACTGATACCGTTCTTTGGTTTGAGGGGATTAATTACACCATCCCAATAGATGTGGCACTACAGATGCTTTCTCAATTGGAGTTGTATGCGTTATCATGCTATAATGTCACACAGCAGCATCTATCCGAGGTATCCGGATTAAGTACGCTTGAAGAGCTGATTAATTATGACTATACCGTTGGCTATCCGAGCAAGCTTGTGTTTAATCTTGATTAGGCTAAGATAGGGAAATTCCCTGCATACCTTCTCAGGCGGGCAGGGAATCAAGATTAGCTTTCGCGTTCCGGTTAACAAGGTTTTGCAAATATAACATTAAAAATTAATCCGACAAATGATTAGTGCAATAGTTAGAGATGGCATCGATAAGAGCGTAGCCGGAGGATTGGCAGGAATAGCTACCGCATTCGTTCAGGAGAGTATAGAACACATGATTCCGTGGCTGATAGTGTCTGCTGCCGTGATTATATGTGATTTAGCCTGCGGGCTGAGGAAGAGTATCATAATGGGCGAACAGGTCCGGTTCAGTCGGGCGGTAAGGCGAACCATGGGCAAGATGGTTACATACTTCAGCTTCGTCTTCATGGTGGTGATGATAAACAAGGCATCGGGTAGCCGTTACGACATTGATATGTATTCCTGCCTGATGGTATGTTTCTTGGAAATGTGCTCGATTATCAGCAACATACTTAAGCCAAAGGGAATCGAGCTGAATATTGTCGAAGCGTTCAGGCTGATTTTCGGCAAGACGTTAAAGGTTGACAAAGAAGATATTAAAGAAGTAATTAAGGAGGAAAAGAAATGAAGTTTTTTACAATTGCGGAGCTGTGCAAGTCCACGACTGCCGACCGCTTGGGTATCAACAACAGATGCAGACAGGAGCATGTAACGGCTCTTACTGCCTTGGTGGATAATGTATTGGACCCATTACGCACATGGTGGGGAAAGCCTATAACAGTAAACAGCGGTTATCGCTGCCCGGAGCTGAATGAAGCCGTCAAGGGAAGCAAGTCTTCTCAGCATATGAAGGGTGAAGCAGCCGATATCGATACGGGAGACAGACAGCAGAATAAGCTGTTGTTTGAGTATATCCGTAAGAACCTGCCTTATGACCAGTTGATTGATGAGAGCAACTTCGCATGGGTACATGTAAGCTTTAGGGCAGATGGTAAGAATCGGAAACAGGTATTAAGTTTATAAAATCTACAATTATGGCATTAAAGGATATAACCGGCAATTTTGCAGCATCCGGCTCCAATCAGGAGTATAAGTTTCAGCCTGCTGCGTCTACATTTGGTTTGCAATTGGTATTCGATACACATCCGTCCAAGGTGGTATTGTATCAGAGTTTGGACGGTGAGAGTTGGGTGGCGTTTGCAGTCGATTACGGTGTCGGGTCGGTTTGGCAGAAGAACATCGAAGGTGTCATTGGTGAGCAGCATATCAAGATTCAGTGCAATGTTAAGCCTGTCAAGGCATTAATTTTGGAGTGATATGAAGGTTAACACAATATCTTTAAATTCGGTGCGGTTGAATACAATCGCACTGAATCACATTGGCGAAATCCGTTCGGGCGGCGGTGCTTCCAAGCCTTCCCCTATCCCTCAATGGATAAGGGAGCATATCGTTTTCTACTATGACGTAAAGAAGCAAGGTGCGACCAACGAAACATTGAAGGAGTCTGCTTACTTGCAGGACTTGTCGGGTAAAGGAAGGAGAATGAAGTTAAACAACTTCCTGTTTGCCGAAATGAGTGGTGTTGGAGGGTACAATGATAACTTTAAAAATTGGACACTTCGTTCTGTAGCAGGCACAGCAGATCTAATATATAGCGAACAAATTATACTTAGGAAATTCGTTAGTAAAGAGGATGCCGTGATAGAGATAATTCCTGCGAAGCGACGCGCATTCTTAAAATGTAATATAGAGGGAATAACCGAAGAGTTAAAAGGGAAAATTAGGTTAAGATATCATACTGAAGCAGGCTATCGTGACAAAATCTTAGAAAATGGATATTTTGAATTCGACTCAAATATCGAATCTGATAATTCAGGTTTTGTTGGATTTATATCAACAGAACTTATAGACAACTGTAACATCACCATCACTCAGATACCCGAATATCCCGGTGCATTAGTGACAGATGGTGTAGATGATTGCGGATTGGTAGAGAATCTGAGTAGTGGAGTGAAGATGCTGTTTATGACGGTTAATCCGATAGGAGACCTTAACATTTCTAAAATGTTCTACTCGCAAAGGAAGGACCCGCTAGTTATCAATCCATTCTATATCTTTACAGGCGATAGTATTGCTTATTCAGGAAATCGGGATGGTGTAACTTATATTAACGGAGTATTAAACAAGTCTATTAAGTATAATGAATTGTTTGGAGTGAAACATATAATTACGACTGTAAACGCTAACGTTAAGCCTGAGACAAGTAAAGCTCCTTCTTTCTTTTGGGAAGAAGGGAACACTAAGAATTATTGCTCCAAACTCGCCTTCTACAACTCCATAGCCTTCAACTCCATACCAACAGAGGCAGACGGATTCACAGAGCAAGAATTAATTGATTATGTAATAACTAATATAATTGGACAATGAGATATACAATCGTTACGATAGAATGGCTGACCCAACATGGATTGTTGGCACTTCCGACAATGCGAAGCAACGCAGACGGCACCAAAGTAGTGCTGCATGAAGAATTCGTTAACCTCTTCCTAAGGGACTCCTTCCCCACCTACAGAATGGATGACCCCGAATTTGTACAAATCATGGAATCGGAAGAATGGAATCACGAACCGCAACCTTATAGTGCTGATTACATATTGGCTGCATCCGCACAAAACATGGTGGAATCCGCCAAAAAACAGATACAGACATTGAGCCTGACAGACAGCGAATCCTTGAAGGTTAAATCGCTGTATCCCGATTGGGCGGAATATATAGACGAATCCTTATCCAAGGGAATGAAGGTTAATTACAAGGAACACCTGTATAAGGTCCGGCAAGATATCCCTATGGTTTTGGAAAGCCAATATCCCGGCATGGCTACGGCAGCACTCTACGAAGTGGTTGTAGAGACCGCATCAGGCACCAAGGATGACCCGATACCCTATACACCTCCTATGGAGATATTCAAGGACAAGTACTATACTCAGAATGACGTATTGTATATCTGCACAAGGGACAGCGGTCAGGCATTGACCCATGACTTAAGCAGCTTGGTAGGGTTGTATGTTAATGTTGCAAGCTAAAGCAAATTGAAATGAAATGGCTTCCTTGCATATTACTGATTGTACTCGCTTTCGGTTTAGGATGGTTTGCAAAGCCATCCCCCGAAGCAGTTATAGAGGCAAGAACGGATACGGTATTCAGTTCAAGCCTTGTGATAAGAAGGGATACGGTCCCCTACTACCTTCCTACTCCTTTGATTTGCTGGCACACGGGCGATACTATCCATGTAGGTGATACGGTGCTCCCTGTCGAGCAGAAGATATACCGGGACAGTAACTATACGGCTTATGTCAGTGGTTATAACCCGAACTTGGACAGTTTGAAGGTATATCCTAAGACTGTCACGGTTACTAATGATATCCATCATGTGATGAAAGTAAAACCTCGTAGATGGGGTATGTCAATCACTGCCGGCTATGGATTTGGCAAGGATGGGCTATCACCGGCTGTCGTGGTTGGATTAAGTTATAGAATTTGGTAAAACGTATAATATGGACGATATTCAGATTTTCAAGAATGAGGTTTTTGGCGAAGTGAGAGTAGTCGGAACGAATGAAGAGCCTTTGTTTTGCGCAAAGGACGTAGCAACTGCATTGGGGTATTCTGATACAGCTGATGCGATACAAAGACATTGCAAATCAGGCAAAAAGGTGTTTTGCCCACATGGAAACGGAATGGGTGGAACTAATATGGTATCATAGGAAGATTACCGGTATTGGTCGTGACGGAATTATTAATCTTTATCAGAAGGGAGGGTGAGATGAAATAAGACATCATATCGGGAATTATTCTCGCAATACTACGAGTAGAAGCGTAGTAGATAACAAAAGCAGTTCTTTTACGGCTTAGAATGAAAAGAAAGCCGTCCTCCTTAATGATTGACAGTCGACAGGAGATGAACACCCAAGGCATTGTTACGGCTTTCTTAAGTTGTAACAAGGTTTTGGGTGTTTTGTTTTCCAATCTTTAAAAAAAGTATCGATGAGAATAGAGGAATTATATCAGGATATCATAATTATGGTATGTAATGTTACAGGTATTGATGAGGCTGACATATTGCATAGCAACCGCGAAGAGTGTGCCGATGCCCGATACCTCCTTGTAATGGCGTTATCCAGGATGATGACCGATGAGGAGATTGGCAGGGTCATACACAGGACCAGGCAGGGTGTATCTTATATCCGTTCCAACAGGGCAAAATTAAGCAAGTGGATTGTGGCAAGCAATTGGCAAGTAATCAGCAAGTATATTGCAAGCAAGTATTTCATTTGCCGCTGAATTATGGCTTTCTTTGCATGTAGCCCAACGAAGGGCTGCAATACAAAATACAAGTTATATGGAAGCAGAAGTAAAACAAGTAATCAAGGAGAAGGAGTATGTCCATGGCGAAGATCGTAAGGAATATGCTTCTAAGGGCGTGGGTAACGCAGCATTGACTACCGGTATTATCGGTACGGCTCTGGGTGCAGCCGCATTATGGGGTCGCGGAGGTCGCATTTTTGGTGGCGGTGGCGGTATGCCGGAAAACGTAAACATCAATACGGTCAGCGATGCCATTGCCGGACGTTCGGGTGTGGCTCCTACGGCATTCCAGGCGTGGGAGAAGGGATGTGAGGAAGCTTTGAGCTTGACCAATACCATTTGGGGACTTAAAGTCAACACTCAGGAACAGATGTACGCACATCGCGAGATAGACATTAACGAGAAATGGCAGCTCTACAAGTCACAGGTAGACGGTGACTTCGGAAATTACAAGGTTTCCCGTGATCTGTACGATAACATGAATGACAAGCTGAACACAGCCGCATTCGGTCTGTACAAGGGACAGCGTGACCTTTACGACACACTCAATGAACGCTACTCCGCCAAGTTCTGTGAGCTGGATAAGAAGGTATACGGAATGGAGGTTGCCAACCTGTATCAGAACAAGATCATTCAAATGGGCATGGATAGTGTTCTGAAGGAAAGTATGTGCTATACGGACCGCAAGACATGCCGTGCAATCTATGGTGTGGTGGGTTTGCCTTCAACCCCGACAGTCAGCGTGCTGGAAGGGGCGAATCCTTACGGATGCAACTGCCGCCCGCAGTCAACCGCACCAAGCGCGTAAGACGTAAGAAACGTTAGTGGTAAGTCCCTTCGGGGGCATACCACTTTCTTTATTAACCACTGACAAAAAAATAATGAATATGTTTGAAAATGACCCTCTACTTACATCCGGGCGTAACCTGGAACAGTTGGCGCAGGAAAATGAGATGTACCAGCAGAAGTTACAGGCTTTGCAGCAGTTTCCCAAGACGCAGCCCGTACAGCATACCGCAACTCCTGTTTGGGATGAGATAGACCGTATTGTCTCATCTCTCAACGATCAGGAGCGCGGCATCCTCAGCAACAACAAGGAATATTATGATAACAGCATGGCTATACAGGAGATGGTTAATGCCGAACTGCTTCTGCTGGTCAAGGGCAGGATAGAGGCGTCTGCCGAAGGTAAGGCCATATTGGAGCAGCAGCTGTCATTCGTAAGGCGGACATCGAAAACAGCCAAGGAAGAGACCGCCAGGCGTGATGCCTTGTTCCGGGAGTACGTGACGGAACATAGTGATATGACATGGCAGGAGTTCATCGACTGGAAGAATGGAAAACCTCAATCTAAATCAAAAAAATGATGGAAGCAAAGAAAAGTATAACAGAAGTTAAGGACAAGATGGCTGATTCGCTGTTGTTGTGGATTGATGATAGGATTGACACGCTGGTTGAGGCTAACCCGAAGCTGAAGGTCGCTTCGGTGTACCTGAAAAGGGGTGCAAAAAACTATATCGCCAAAGAAAGAGACAACCTGAATACAATGATTGACAATGCCTCTTTGTTTTTGTGCGATGAAAACGGCAACATTGATGCGGATATGCTGTTTAATGACCTCATAGTAATGTTTCGCGAGATGGATGAGATGCCGTTCGGGAAAGGCTTTATCCGCGGAACTATAGGTAAGGGGAATATTCGCATTGCTCTTCCCGATAATCCGGTGTCGAATATCCTGTTCGGCAATACAGGGGCTATCAGGATAACAGATGCCGACTTGATAGAGTTTAAGAAGCTGATGATGGAATGACATATTGAAAGCAAAAACAAACGTTTGCTGTGACAATTTGATATACCAAAAGACTTCTTTTTGCCTATCAAAAAGACACAAGTGCTCCGAGAAAACAAAACAGATTGATAATCTATAATATTAACGACATGGAATATAAGGATATGATTAGGGATGCCAAGGCTAACGGTGTAGCCTCCGACAAGGCAATGTGGCAGAGCGTGGACACATTGAGTGATATGCTGTGTATCCTCAGGGATGAGCATCCGGACGAATACTGGCGGTTTATGCGCAAGCAGCACTCCATACTGTATGGCAACCACTACGATAGGAATTTTGCCGAAATGGATGTAGAGGGTATACGTTATACAGGACCGTCCGGTGAGAAAAGAACCGGTGCCCATTGGACTGCCGATCAGATAGAGGAGGCTGCAAGGGGAATGTCTTTTCCTTCGGGTACAACCAAGTGGGATAAGTATGTCGCGTTTAACTCGTTTTACGCCGATATGTGTATGGTCTGTGATGATGCTCAGATCCTCAAGGGTGCCCATAGGTTTTACTTTGCCGACGAAGACGCTCCGCAAGGCAAGATATGGGTGTATATGGCTGCAATGTATGACGCCGGGAAGTAGGTGTAGGGATATTCTTGCAAAGATTGGGCATGCGCTGGGTTGCAGGGTTGATTTTATAGAGGATAAATAGATTGGTAAAAGTCCCCGGTTTGATAAAATCGGGGACTAAAATAGGGACTGTTTAATGAGTTCGATTCTCATCGGGTGTACGAATTTAGCAATCTCCTGACCAACTTCAGTCAGGAGGTTTTTCTAAATAATACTTTCCTTCTGTGAACCTTTTTTCTTCGTTCTAGTTATTCAGTTATGAAACTTTTGAAAAACACTATTGTTATTTAGCTTTTTCTTAAAAAATAATGCTAATAAATAATATTGTTTATTTGATGAATTGTGTATATTAAAAACATGAGTATATATTCGCTCTGGTATTTAAAATATTTAATTATGTGATTGTTTTGAAACTGACGATTAATTAAACTTATTTATTTAAACATTAAATTATCAACTAAATCTGAGATTCATGAAGAAGGCTCTCTTTTTAATGATGTGCTTATGCTTCTCAATTAGTGTATTAGCACAGGCAAAGACGGTAACGGGAACGGTGGTAGATGCTATCGGAGAACCGATTATCGGAGCAAGTGTTCTGGAAATGGGCACAACAAATGGTACAATAACTGATGTAGATGGTAACTTTACTCTCCAGGTTCCGGAAGGTACAAAACTGGAAGTGAGTTTTCTTGGTTACAAATCACAGCAAATTGTGGTGGGCGCGCAGAGCCATTACAAGGTGGTGTTGAAAGAAGATACTGAAGTATTGGATGAAGTGGTCGTTGTGGGATATGGTGTGAAGCAGAAACGTTCCACTATGACCACGGCTATTTCGAAAATGGATAGTAAAGTACTTGAGAATGCAGCGATTGCTAATGCGGCACAAGCATTGCAGGGTTCTGTCAGTGGTTTGCGGGTGACGAATACATCCGGTGCTCCGGGTAGTTCGCCTACTATTGTGCTGCGTGGTGGTGCCGGTATTGAATCTGCCGGAAGTCCGTTGGTGGTAGTAGACGGAGTTGTTCGCTCGATGGATGATGTCAATCCGGCGGATATCGAGTCAATCCAAGTATTGAAAGATGCAGCTTCGACTGCTATTTATGGTGCTCGTGCCAATAATGGTGTCATTTTGGTGCAGACAAAGAAAGGAAAAGAAGGAGTTGCCCAGATTTCTTATAAATTTAAGGGTGGTCTGAACTTTGCCCGTAAGGGATATGAATACATGGATGCCGAAAACTACATAAAATACGGACGTTTGGGACGTCAGTATTCGGGTGGTAGCTTGTCACAAATTGATGGTATGCGCGGTTATGGTGCTGTGTATGGTCAGAATAACCCTGAACAATTTTCTATCCGATATCTGGATGGCAATGAAGACTTGTTGCAGGAAGGATGGAAACAAATGACTGACCCTATTTCGGGTAAGCAAATTGTATTTAAGGATTATGGCACTACTTTGAGAGATGAAGTATATAAAGATCCTGCTTTCACTCAAGACCATTATCTGAGTTTTACCGGCGGTAATGAAAAAGGTACTTTTGCCGCATCATTAGGATATTATTCGGAAGACGGTACTGTAAAAGGTACTCAGTACAGACGTTTTAGCGGTACATTGAACGGTAATTATAAAGTATTGCCCATCTTGAATATAAAGGGAGGGGTGAATTTTTCTACTTCGGAAGCTCCGGAATTATATTATGATGATACGGCTGACTTGTTTGAGCGTTTACAGAGTGTGGAGCCGACATGGAATCCTTACCTGCCGGATGGCTCGCCTAACTATGGTTATGGCAAACGAGATGGTAATCCTTTGTATTGGCTTGATAAGCTGACCAATCAAAATAACACTCGCCGCACTACATTGAATATCGGTGCTGATCTTGAGTTGATAAAAGATAAATTGTATTTGAGAGAAAACAGTTCTTTGTATTATTCTGATTATACCAAAGAAACGTTTGATAAGGCATACCGTGATTACTGGAATGAAAATACGGAGCGTAAAGCATCTTTTGAATATACACGTACTATTCAGCAACAACATAGTTTGCAGTTGGAATATACTGATACTTTTAAAGAAAAACATAATCTTTCTGCTATGGTGGGAGGTGAGTACTTTGAAAATCAATATTTACAATATAAAGGTACAGCCGATGGTGCTCCTTTTGATCAGATACCGACATTGAATGTTTCGGGTCGTGATAATATGTGGTCTTATTCATATCGTCAGGGGTATCGTATTGCTTCTGGTTTTGCACGTGTGACTTATGATTATGAACGTCGTTATTTGTTTACTGCTGTAGCGCGTTATGACGGTATTTCTAAATTGTCGGATAACCGTTGGGGCTTCTTCCCCGGTGTATCTGCCGGATGGAATGTGCATGAAGAAGCTTTCTTTAAAGATAGCGAGCTGGCAAAAGTAGTATCTACCGTGAAACCTCGTATCTCCTATGGTATCAATGGTAATGTAAATGGTATTGGTAATTATGATGTATATGGTATTTATGATAAGCAGACTGCTTATAATGGAACGACAGGTATTTTAAATACAGGAGTTATTAATTCTAAATTGAAATGGGAAAAGAGTAAATCCTTTGAGTTGGGGTTGGATTTGGGATTCTTGGATAATCGTTATAACTTGATATTGGATTATTATAACCGTACTACTTCTGATTTGCTGACTAATGTTAATTTGCCGGGCTATACCGGTTTTGATTCTTTCAAAACAAATTTGGGAAGTCTCCGTAATACCGGTTTTGAAGTGGAAGGTAACTTGAGCTTGATTCGTAATCCGAAGGGCTTTAACTGGGATTTCTCTTTTAATGCTTCATTGGTACATAATAAGATTATTAAACTTCCTTATAATGGAAATGAGAACAACCGTCAGGGCGGTACTCAGGTTTTCGACCCTAAAACACAACAGGTTATTTGGGTAGGCGGTTATCAGGAAGGACATACCATGGGAGATATTTATGCCTATAAACAAGTGAAGATTCTTAGTGACTGGAATGAAGTGAATACCATGGCTGGTAATTATATTGATATGATTGCCGGACTTTATGGTCCTAATGTCAGTGATGCTGATAAAAAGAAATATGGATTGACCAAACCCATTGAACCGGGTGATGTTTTGTGGGCGGACTTGGACGGAAATCATAAAATAGATCAGTTGGACCGTGTGAAGGTAGGTAACATCTATCCTAAATGGACAGGAGGTTTCTCTACCACGCTTTCTTATAAGAATGTATCTTTATATGGACGATTTGATTTTGCTTTAGGACATACCATTTTGAATATGGTGGCTATGCGCTCTTTGGGACAGTCTGTTGGTTTTAAAAATATAATAAAGGAAGGATTGAAGACTTGGACGGAAGAGAATACAAATACCGATCTGCCGAAATCTTATTATGATGATTCTACTAATAAAAAGAATATCTACCGTGATACCAAGGGCAGTGATATTACTTCTGTTAATGATAGAAGTTCCAGATTCTATGAAAAAGGGGACTATCTGGCTTTAAGAGAATTAACTTTGAATTGGAAATTACCTGTTAACTGGATATCTAAGGTGGGAATGACAAATGCGTCTGTATATATCACAGGTCAGAACTTGTTCTATATTACCGGTTATAGTGGTTCTTCTCCTGAAGCCCCGTTGACTTATCCGGGTGTGGATGCCGGACGTTATCCTACACCAAGAACTGTGTTGGTAGGTGCTTCTGTATCATTCTAAGTTTATTATAATAAAAGAAGATAACGATTTATGAAAAATAAAATTATATCATTAGCCATTATGACAGCTTCCCTTTTTACAATGACGGGATGTTTGGATATGGAGCCGGTAAGTAGCATTACCGATAAGAATATGTGGGAGAGTGAAGGACAGTTTACTTCATTTGTGTATGGGGTGCACAGTCGTTTGCGTGAGAACTCTTTCAATATGTTTGTTTTAGGAGAATTGCGTTCAGATATTTATAATCCTTCTACCGGATGGACAGGAGAGAGTAATAAAGTGGAGGAGATTACTTCTAATATATTAAGTCAGGAACGTCCGGGTCTGAGTAACTTTGCAGGTTTATATAGTAATATCAACCAGATAAATTTGTTTATCAGTAAAGCTGCTGATACGAATTTGTTGAAAGAGGCAGATAAAGCTTATTATTTGGGACAGATGTATGGCTTGAGAGCATTCTATTATTTCCACTTGCTTCGTTCATGGGGAGATGTGGTTTGGACAGACCAGCCGAGCACAGGTTTTGAAATAGGGAAACTGGATAAGGCTGCCAGTCCGGCTGCGGAAATAATGGAAAAGATTAAAGCGGATATTCAAAGTTCGGAAGATAGTTTTGGCACAGATTACAGTTTTCGTGAATCACGTACATTTTGGTCGAAAGCTGCAACGCTGATGCTGAAGGCTGAGGTTTATTTGTGGTCCGGTCGCCGGATGGGAGGGGGAAGTGCCGATGCTACAGTTGCTCAGAATGCCTTGACCGATATTCAGAGCCATATCTCCAGAGAAACTCTTGATTTGATGCCCAATTATACAGATGTGTTTGCTTATGACGATAAAGGTAATAAGGAGATAATCTTTACTATTCATAATAAACAGAACGAAACCGATTTGTTTGGCGGTAGTTGGAGAAATAATCTGGTGCCTCAAAGAGCTACATTGAGTCTTTATTATGATAAGGAGACAGATGGGCAGTTTGAGTTGAATTTCAATGGTAATATGTATTATCCTGTTAGAAATGAGTTATACGATAAATTTGATAACTTGGACACTAGAAAACAAGGAACGTTGAAAGCTGTCTTTACAATGGATGCACCACACGATTATGTGGGATGTTTCCCTTATAAATATCGTGGAACAACTCCGTCAGGAGCTTCAGAAAGACTTTTTGCTGATGATTTTCCTGTATATCGTTATGCCGATTTATTATTGATGCTGGCTGAAGCTAAATCATTGACCGGGGGAGATCCGACAGCTGAAATCAATTTGATACGTGCCCGTGCGTATAAGGCTAATTATGATGTGGCTACAATGGGGTATCCGAATATGGCAGGTGATAAAGACGGTATCAATGAGGTTTTATTGAGAGAACGTTATAAGGAATTTATGTTCGAAGGTAAACGTTGGTATGATTTACGTCGTTTTGGCGATGAATATGTATTTGAGTATACTACTGCAGATGATTCTTACCCTCAACGTTTGTTGTGGCCAATCGACAAGAATACATTAACAAATAACCCTGCTTTGGAACAAACTCCGGGATATTGACCGTATTTCTTGCCTAAATAATAAAATAAAGGTGGTTTTTTATCATAAAAAGATAAAGAATCACCTTTTTGTTTTCATATTACAATAAAATATTTTATTTTTACCCGCATAATTAAATAATAATATTATGAAACAAATTTCTTGGTTGTTAGGAATTCTTTTATTCCTCTCTCCTTTACAGATGAGTGCTCAACAGCAGGATACGGTTGCAGTGCGCGAAACTCGTATTCCGGTATTGATTGAACGGCAGGACAATGAACTGTTTAATTTGCGTATAGATGCTACGCAAAGTCAGGTGTTGAATGATGTGAAACTTAGTTTCGGCAAAGAAGTGAATCTGAATGAAATAGAGGCAGTGAAACTCTATTATGGCGGAACAGAAAGTTCTGAGAGAAAAGGAAAAACTTATTTTGCTCCCGTTGATTATATTCCAAGTAATACTCCGGGTAAAACATTGGCTGCTAACCCTTCTTATTCTATTTTGAAAGCGGAAGTGAAAGCTCCGAAAAGAGATGTTGTGTTAAAAGTAGACCAGAAACTGTATCCGGGTGTGAACTATTTTTGGGTTAGTTTGCAGATGAAACCAACAGCTTCTGTACTTGCAAAGGTATCGGTGGAAATGACAGGAGTAACGATGGATAATCGGACTGCTCCGGTGAAGGTTGTGCGCAAAGCTGATACCCACTATATGGGAGTTGGTGTTCGTCATGCCGGCGATGACGGGGTAGCAGCTTATCGTATTCCGGGATTGGCAACTTCTAATAAAGGTACGTTGCTTGGTGTATATGATGTTCGCCACAACAACAGCGCAGACTTGCAAGAATATGTAGAAATAGGGTTGAGCAGAAGTACAGACGGCGGACAGACTTGGGAAAAGATGCGTATCCCGATGTCTTTCGGCGAACATGAAGGTTTGCCAAAAGCTCAGAATGGTGTGGGAGACCCTGCTATCTTGGTGGATAGGAAAACCGGTACTATCTGGATTATAGCAGCATGGACACACGGAATGGGTAACGGACGTGCTTGGTGGAATTCTCAACCGGGAATGGATATGCACCACACAGCACAACTTATGTTGGTGAAGAGTGACGATGATGGTAAAACCTGGTCTGAACCGATAAATATTACGGAACAGGTAAAAGATCCTTCTTGGTATTTCTTGTTGCAAGGTCCGGGTAGAGGTATATCGATGGATGATGGTACGTTGGTATTTGCCAGCCAGTATATCGGAAGTGATAGAATTCCCAATGCAGGTATTATCTATAGTAAAGACCATGGAAAAACTTGGCATATCAGTTCATTGGCGCGTACCAATACGACAGAATCACAAGTTGCTGAAATAGAACCGGGGGTATTAATGCTGAATATGCGTGATAATCGTGGTGGAAGTCGTGCAGTTTCTACTACTACCGATATGGGTAAAACTTGGAAAGAACACGTGTCTTCTCGTACCTCTTTGCAGGAACCGGTATGTATGGCGAGTTTGATTAGTGTGAAAGCCAAAGATAATGTGCTGGGTAAAGATATTCTGTTGTTCTCTAATCCGAACGATACGAAGAATCGTCATAGTATCACAATTAAGGCAAGTCTTGATGGTGGAGTGACTTGGTTGCCCGAAAATCAATTGTTGTTGGATGCCGGTTGGGGCTGGGGATATTCTTGCCTGACTATGATTGATAAAGAAACAGTAGGTATATTATATGAAAGTAGTGTAGCTCATATGACTTTTCAGGCTATTAAACTGAAGGATATTATCAAGACTAAATAAATGAAATGTAGATTAACCTGTCTCATAGGTATGATATTTGTCTGTGCCATGACTATGGCACAGACAAATGCTTATCCGTTACTTCCTATGCCACAGAATTATAAAGTAACGGATAAGTCGTTTGCAATGGGAAAGGTAAAGCTTTCTACTCCGGTTCTGAAGTCGGAGTGGGAGGCTTTTATTGTGAATGCCGGTGGAGAATTGGCGGATAAAGCTGCCGCAGAGATAAAAGTAGAACTTCTTCCGGTTATTGATGGAGTTAAGTTAAATCCGGATGAGGCGTACCGACTGTCTGTGTCCGGGAAATTGATAAAGATAGAGGCTGTTACGGAACGTGGGGTGTATTGGGCCTTGCAAACGCTTCGTCAGTTAGAAAAGAAAAAGGGAAAGAAAAGTCTGTTTGCCGGTTGTGAGATTGTGGACTGGCCGGCTTTCCGAATCCGTGGCTTTATGCAGGATGTAGGTCGCAGTTATATTTCAGTGGAAGAATTAAAGCGTGAAATAGAGATATTATCTCGTTTTAAAATCAATGTGTTTCATTGGCATCTTACTGAAAATCAGGCATGGCGTTTGGAAAGTAAGATATTCCCGATGCTGAATGACAGTATTAATACAGTCCGTATGCCGGGTAAGTACTATACATTAGAGGAAGCACGTGAGTTGGTGGACTTTTGTAAGCAACATCAAGTCGTGTTGATTCCCGAGATAGATATGCCGGGGCATAGTGCAGCTTTTATTCGTACTTTCCGTCATGATATGCAGAGTCCTGAAGGTATGAAAATCTTGAAACTCTTAATAGATGAAGTTTGTGAAACTTTTGATGTACCTTATTTGCATATAGGTACCGATGAAGTAGCATTTACTAATCCTGATTTTGTTCCCGAAATGGTATCTTATGTACGTTCAAAAGGAAAGAAGGTGATTTCTTGGAATCCCGGTTGGCATTATAAGCCGGGAGAAATAGATATGACTCACTTGTGGAGCTATCGTGGAAAGGCTCAACCGGGGATTCCTGCCATTGATTCCAAATTTCATTATTTGAATCACTTTGATACATTTGCCGATTTGGTTGCCCTGTATAACAGCCGTATATATAATAAGGTGGAAGGGAGTGATGATATAGCCGGTACTATATTGGCAATATGGAACGATCGGATGATTTCAAAAGAAGAAGATATGATTGTTCAAAACGGATTTTATCCCAGTATGCTTGCCATTGCAGAACGTGCATGGAGAGGTGGCGGAACAGAATATTTCGATGGGAATGGAACGATGCTTCCTGCCGAAGATACAGAGATATTCCATGAATTTGTTGATTTTGAAAATCGTATGTTATGGCATAAAGAACATACATTCAAAGGATATCCTTTTGCTTATGTGAAACAGACTGATGTCAAATGGAATATAACTGATGCTTTTCCTAACGGTGGGGACCTGTCAAAAGTATTCCCCCCGGAACAGGAGTTGAAGGAGTCTTATGAGTATGAAGGGAAAACATACGGAACACGCAAAGCTATTGGTGCCGGTATTTATCTGCGCCATGTTTGGGGAACAATGGTACCGGCCTTTTATAAAGACCCTAAAGAAAATCATACTTCCTATGCTTATACATGGGTTTATTCTCCAAAAGACCAGGAAGTGGGGCTGTGGGCTGAGTTTCAGAATTATAGCCGTTCTGAGATGGACCTGGCTCCATTACAGGGAAAGTGGGATTATAAAGGCAGTCGAATATGGATTAATGATAAAGAAATAATGCCTCCTGTGTGGACAGCTACTCACCGGGTAAAAAGTAATGAAGTACCTTTGGAAAATGAAAATTGTGTGGTGCGTCCTCCATTGCTTGTTCACTTAAATAAAGGTTGGAACAAAGTACTCCTGAAGTTGCCGATAGGTAAGTTTGGAATGGACGAAACGCGTCTTGTCAAATGGATGTTTACTACCGTCTTTGTTACTCCGGATGGTGAAAAAGCAGTAGAAGGATTAATTTATTCACCTGAAAAACAACTATAAAATGAAAAACATTGCTTTACTTTTATTGGGGCTTTTCCTTGCACTGCCCCAATTTGCCCAGGAACGCAAATATTCTACATTCTATGAGCAACGTGCAACTTTATTCGAAGAACTTCCGGTTACTTCGAGAGATATTATCTTTTTGGGCAATAGCATAACTAACGGATGCGAGTGGGGTGAGCTTTTCCAAAACACTTATGTGAAAAACAGGGGAATCAGTGGCGATATTTGTATGGGAGTATACGATCGTCTTGATCCTATTATAAAGGGAAAGCCGGCTAAAATATTTCTTTTAATAGGCATTAATGACGTAGCGAGAGGAACATCGGCTGATACAATTGTTGCAAGAATCGAAATGATTGTAAAGAAAATAAAGGCAGAATCTCCGAAAACTGAATTATATTTGCAAAGTGTATTGCCTGTCAATGATTGTTACGGTATGTTTGGCGGACATACCTCTCGTTGGCAAGTTGTGAAGCAGATAAACGATTTGCTGAAACCTTTGGCAGAGAAGGAGAGGGTTACATATATTGATTTATATAGCCACTTTGTGGATGGAGCTACCGGAAAGATGAATCCTCAATATACCAATGACGGTCTGCATTTATTGGGAAAAGGTTACCTGTTATGGCGTGATATTGTGAAACCTTATGTTAACAAGAAATGAAAAAGATACTGATACTTTTTGTAAGTCTCTGTTTCTGTGTTACTCTTTTTGCACAGAAAAAAATCAAAGTTGCTTGTGTGGGTAATAGTATTACTTATGGTTATACATTGCCCGACCGTGAAACCAATGCTTATCCGGCGAAGTTACAGAAAATGCTGGGGGATGATTATGTGGTTGGTAACTTTGGAAAGTCCGGTGCTACTTTGTTGAACAAAGGTCATCGCCCTTATATGCAGCAGGAGGAATATCATAAAGCTATTGATTTTGCCGGTGATATCGTTGTTATCCATTTGGGTATTAACGATACAGATCCGCGGGATTGGCCTAATTATCGTGATTTCTTTATTCAAGATTATAGGGCGTTGATAGATTCTTTTCGTGTGGCTAATTCCAGATGCCGTATCTTGATTGCGCGTCTTACCCCGATTGCCGATCGCCATCTCCGTTTTGAGTCTGGTACACGTGATTGGCATGATGAAATACAATTGGCTATCGAGAATATTGCTAAATATGCCGGTGTTCAGTTGATTGATTTCCATGCACCGTTGTACCCTTATCCGTTTATGTTGCCGGATGCTGTTCATCCCAATGTAGAAGGAGCTGAAATACTGGCTAAGACCGTATATGAAGGTATTACCGGCGATTTCGGCGGATTGAGGATGAGTCCGTTGTATACAGACAATATGGTGTTGCAACACGGAAAACCGTTGACTATTCAGGGGACTGCCAATGCCGGTGATAGAATAACTGTATCCATTGCGCATCAGAAACAAAAAGTTGTAACGGGTATGGATGGTAAATGGTCGGTCACTCTTTCGCCTTTAAAAGCGGGAGGCCCTTATACATTGGTTGTTTCTTCGGGTAAACAAAAACTGACTTACGGTAATGTATTGGCCGGGGAAGTCTGGCTTTGTTCCGGGCAGTCCAACATGGAATTCTATTTAAACTGGAGTGCAACAGCCAAGCGTGATGTCGCTAAGGCTGCCAATGATAATATCCGTCTTTTTGATATGAAAGCGCGTTGGCGCACGGATGCCGTCGAATGGAATGCTTCCGTTCTTGATTCATTGAATCATTTGCAATATTATAAGGATACGGAGTGGACGGTTTGCTCTCCGCAAACAGCCGGTAATTTTTCTGCTGTGGCTTATTATTTCGGTAAGATGTTGCAGGACAGTTTGCAAGTGCCTGTCGGATTGATTTGTAATGCCATCGGTGGCTCACCCACTGAAGCATGGATAGACCGCAGTTCGTTGGAATATCATTTCCCGGCTATTTTGCGTAATTGGACTAAAAATGATTTTATCCAAGACTGGGTGCGTGGACGTGCTGCTCTCAATGTTAAAAAGTCAACCGATAAGTTGCAGCGTCATCCCTATGAACCTTGTTATCTGTATGAATCGGGTATTCTTCCTTTGCAACAATTCCCCATTAAAGGCATTATTTGGTATCAGGGAGAATCGAATGCGCATAATCGTGAGGCGCACGAAAAGCTGTTTAAATTATTAGTGGACAGTTGGCGCAAGAATTGGGAAGATAATGAGTTACCTTTTTATTATGTACAGTTATCAAGTATTGACCGTCCGTCATGGCCTTGGTTTCGTGACAGCCAACGTCGTTTCCTGACACAAATACCCCACACGGGAATGGCAGTGACTTCAGATAAAGGTGACTCTTTGAACGTACATCCTACGCATAAGCAGGAAGTAGGGGAACGTTTGGCTGTTTGGGCTTTAAACAAGACTTATAATTATAAAAATGTAGTGCCTTCGGGACCGCTTTTCAAGTCTGTTTCCTTTAAAAATGGGGCAGCTTATATTTCTTTTGATTATTCTGAGGGTCTTCATGCATCAGATAACAATGAAATTCGTACCTTTGAGCTGTCCGGAGACGATCAAATATTTTATCCGGCAAAAGCAGCCGTTGTGAACGGTGAGTTAAAAGTATGGAGTGATAAAGTAAAAGAGCCGACAATAGTGCGTTATGGTTGGCAACCGTTTACTCGTGCCAATTTGGTGAATGGTGCAGGGTTGCCGGCTTCAACGTTCCGTTCGGATGTGAAATAACGATAGGGGAAGCTTTGTGCTTCCCCATTGGAACGATAAAAAGATGTAAGATATGAGAAAATTGCGAATGTTAATGATGATGGGATGCATCCCGATGATATTAGGTGCCGAGGAATATAAGGAGCCTGAGAAGATAAACCTGAATAAAGGATGGGAATTCTCTCAGGTCGGAAAAAGCGAGTGGCTTCCTGCAAAAGTTCCCGGAACAGTACATCAGGATTTAATAAATCATGGCATGATTCCCAATCCTTTTTATGGAAAGAATGAAGAGAAAGTGCAGTGGGTGGAAAATGAAGACTGGACTTATAGGACTACTTTTAATGTGACGGACGAGCAACTGGCACGTGAAGCAGCCGTCCTTGAATTTGAAGGACTGGATACTTATGCTGATATTTATCTGAACGGTTCTTTATTGGAACGTACAGACAATATGTTTGTCGGTTATACGCTTCCTGTGAAAGAGGTACTGCGAAAGGGGGAAAACCGTCTGCAGGTTTATTTCCATTCACCCATCAAACAGGCATTACCGCAATGGGAAACAAACGGATTCGACTATCCGGCAGACAATGACCATAGTGACAAGCGTGTCAGCATCTATACCCGTAAAGCACCTTACAGTTATGGATGGGATTGGGGCATTCGGTTGACTACCAGTGGTATATGGCGTCCCGTACATTTGGTTTATTATGATGTGGCAGCTATTGAGGATTATTATGTGCGTCAAGCATCGGTAACTGAGGAATTGGCGAAGGTTGAGAATCAGTTGGCAATAAATAATATCACTTCTACTCCTCAAAAGGCGGAAGTGACCGTGAGTTATTCCTATAAAGACGGTGAAAAGACAACGAAGCAGAAAGAAGTGACTCTGCAACCGGGTGCGAATGAAATCAATATACCTATGGAAATCGGCAATCCTCATCTTTGGATGCCGAATGGTTGGGGCGAACCTGCTTTATATGATTTTGAAGCTCAGGTAAAGGTGGATGGCAAAGTGATTGCTTCCAAGCAGGAACGTATCGGACTACGCAATATCCGTGTAGTGAAGGAGAAAGATGCCCAAGGTGAATCTTTCTATTTTGAGGTAAACGGTAAACCGATGTTTGCTAAGGGAGCGAACTTTATTCCCGATGACGCTTTGTTGCCCAATGTCACGCCTGAACGCTATCACCGATTATTCAAGGATGTGAAAGAGGCCAATATGAACATGCTTCGTGTATGGGGGGGCGGTGTGTATGAGGATGATGCTTTTTATAAGGAAGCCGATGAACACGGTATCCTGATTTGGCAAGATTTCATTTTTGCTTGTACCACTTATCCGTCGGATCCTGCTTTCTTGAAGCGTGTGGAGGCGGAAGCCGACTACAATATCAAGCGTTTGCGCAATCATGCAAGTTTGGCCATGTGGTGTGGAAATAATGAAATCTATGAAGGAATGCGCTATTGGGGATGGGACAAGAAATATACCGACCCTGCCATCATGGAAGGTATGAAGCGAGGATACGACAAACTGTTCCGTGAATTGCTGCCTCGCAAGGTACAGGAACTTGACCCGGATCGTTTTTATATGCATGGCTCTCCTTACGAAGCCAACTGGGGGCGTCCGGAAAGTTGG
>ENA-UEPL01000157-UEPL01000157.1-human-gut-metagenome-genome-assembly--contig:-NODE-157-length-63550-cov-10.370331_pt1 | contig 63550 bp, 51 predicted proteins | sample MGYA00242896_ERZ507908 | MGnify/ENA primary metagenome ERZ507908 (study PRJEB26167, sample SAMN06115518) | human gut metagenome | host: Homo sapiens | place: China:Chongqing | collected 2015-08-20...
ATCAGCCCCAAATTAGTTAAAATAGCATAAACACGATACAGATAACACGACAATATCGATGTATTATTTAATATTATAAATATTTTTGCAAATAGAGTTTCACTACAAACCAAAAATATTCATTATCAATTCTTTTTCATTATGAAAAAAAATCTAATCACATTTTGCTTTTTATTGCTATTATTTGTGCCCTTTGGTACAAAAGCGCATCTGATCGCTCCACGGAACGCATCAGAAAAAACGACTGTCATTCCGGCCTCCCGAATCTCCTCTCCAAAGGGACTTACAAAAGTTTTGGAAAACACAGTCGACGGAACGACCCTTTATGGGAACCTTATCTTTGCTCAAAGTTGGGGGAACGATTCCAGTCCCATGGGTATCTACAAATTCAATACGACAGACAACCCTAAGGCAGAATTGGTGTATCGTTCCGAAGCCGGACCGATAGGAGCCAATGGAGGAGCGACTCTCGTCGATGCAAAATATTTCTACTGTATTACCTATACAAAATTAAGCGGTACGACGATAAGCAACGAATTGATTTGTTACGACATCGAATCGTGGACAGAGGTAAGCCGTAAAGCAATACCTTTAACGACTATTTCCACCGATATGACTTGGAATCCGGCAGACCAAAAAGTGTACGGAGCCTTCTACAACACGACTAAAAACGGTTATGTATTCGGAACTCTCAACCTTGAAACCGGAGCAGTAAACAAGCTATCGGATATCACCCTGCAAGACGACAAGGGTTATCCTGCCGGATTCGTAGTCATCGCGGCCAATTCCATCGGTGAAGTATATGGCATTTCCCAAATGGGAGATTTATACAAATTCAATACCGAAGACGGCTCGTACAGCCTTATCGGAGCTACCGGATACACCCCTCTTTACCAGCAAAGCGGATGCTTCGACTTCACGACCAAACAACTTTATTGGGCGGCCTGCAACGAAAATACCTCCGGTATCTATCAAGTAAACACCGATACGGGAGAGGCTACACTACTCGGATCCTTTAACGATTTGGAAGAATTTGTGGGACTATATTCCCTAAGTCCTAACGCAGACCTCGAAGGGCCGGGAAGCGTTACCGACATCGACATTGCATTCGAAAGAGCAGCCCTTTCAGGCACAATATCTTTCAAACTCCCCACTACGACTGTCAGTGGCAACAAACTCTCCGGCGATATAAACTACACCATCGAAATCGACGATGAAGCCATTTCGTCAGGCACATCGACCGCCGGTTCGCTTGTAGAACTGCCGATAACCCTATCCGAAGGGAGCCACACCTTGGAAATCACGACAAATACAATACATGGCACAGGTCCGGCTTACAAGGCCTCATTCTATGTCGGCACAGATACTCCGGCAACGGTCACAGGAATCACGGTCAACCGAGAAAGCGACAATGTAACAATCGCATGGGAAGCAGTAACGAAGGGTCAACATGGAGGATACGTAGATATAAGCCTATTGACTTATAACGTCATACGCAAACCCGACAACAAGATTATCGCTACCCGAACGACCGAAACGACCGTCACGGATACAGAGCTACCTCTCATTCTGGGTGAATACACATACGAAATCATAGTCTCAGACGGCACTCGACAAAGTGATCCCGCTCTATCCGACGGAATAATGCTCGGTTCATATCTCGAACCACCTTACAACCATTCGTTCAAGTCGATGGATAGTTTCGACCAATATACTATCATCAATGCCAACAAGGACGACAAAGCATGGACGGCAACGGTCAACGGTGCACAACTCAATTATAGCCGCACACTCGCCGCCGACGACTGGATCGTCTCTCCGGCCATGAAGTTGAAAGCGGGTTTCCTATATACCCTCATCTTAAAAGGACGTTCCAGTAGCGCCACTTACAAAGAACGGTTTGAAGTAAAATACGGGACAGAAGCAACAGCCGACGCTTTGACAAACGTCATCATAGAACCTAATTTCTTCACGACCTCGAAAGAAGAGACCTTCCAAGCTGTATTCTCGCCTCAATCCGACGGAACATATTATATAGGTATTCACGGTATCAGCGATAAATACATGGGGTCGTTATATATCTATTCCATCGAAATTACAGAGCCCATCAACGCGCTTGCCCCAGCAGCGACAGACGAAATGAACGCTGTTGCCGCTCCCGAAGGAGCGCTCGGAGCGACCATATCGGCAACCGCCCCCTCTAAGCGAGCCGATGGCAGCAACTTGACAACAATCGCCAAAGCCGAAATTTGGAACAAAACAAAAGAAAGACTTGTAGGAAGCATCGACAATCCACAACCCGGTAGCGAAGTATCCATAACCGATACTCAGGCTGCCAACGGATTCAATACCTACTCGATCGCATTCTTTAATGAGGCTGGAAAAGGATACGAAACAGAATGCAATGTATACATCGGGATAGACATTCCCACCGCTGTTATAAACCCACACGTAGTACAAGCCGGAGACAAGGCAGTACTTACATGGGAAGCACCTGTCACAGGTATCAACGGCGGTTACATCGACCCCGAAAAACTAACCTACCAGATTTCGCAATTGCAGCCGATGTCTGTTTCGACTGCCACCGAAATAACCGGACTTACCTATACCGACGAATCATTGAACACCGATTCGGGACAAATGCTTCTAAGTTATCAAATAAGCGCAAAAAGTATCGCAGGCGAGGGCGAAGCCACACCCACCAACTCCATACTTTTCGGGACTCCCTATCCGGCTCCATTCATAGAGTCTTGGCCTGAGGGTAAAACCGAAAACGACCCGTGGGCAATCGACATCGTCGAAAAAGGATATGGCGATTGGTCGGTAACACAGACCAGTTTCTCCACAATATTGGGAGCACAAGACGGCGATGACGGTTGGATATCGTTCAGCGGACCCGGCTCGTACCGACTGGTTTCTCCCAAAATAAACGTCGCTGCACTCGAAAATCCAGTGTTGAAAGTATGGGTAAATAATCCCGACGGGTTATCCGAGATTCATATTCAGGCAAGTGTCGATTTGGGTACAAACTGGATGACGCTTCTCGAAATCAACAGCGCAGACAATAATATATGGAAATGCCACGCCATCGACCTTAGTAACTATCGCAACGCAGACTTCCTGCAAATAGGTATTCTCGGAGCAACCGAAGATTGGGGCGCCGAAAGCGTCATGATCGATAACCTGCGAATTTTCGACCAACTGGCAAACGATCTTGTTCTGAATGGATTTACAGGTCCCGAATCGGTTATCGGGGCAAAACCGGCAGACTATTCTGTCAAGATATATAACGATGGAACCAATGAGGCTACCGACTACAAAGTATGTATCTATTCGGGAGACAAACTCATTGCGGAACAAAACGGCAAACCCATACGACCCGATGGCTACGAGACTTTCGATTTCGTTCTTTCATCACCGGTAAACAGTACAGTCTTCGACCTCACTGCAAAAATAGAATTCGATGGCGATCTCGACACAGACAACAACTCGGCTGCACTGTCGGTCGCAGTCGAACGACCCAAATATCCCACCATCGACAACCTCAGTGCCGAAGATAACGACAACTCGGTATCGCTCACATGGAGCAGACCCGCTTTATCCTGTATCCCAGATCCCGCTACCGACGACATCGAAAGTTACGAAGAGTGGAGTATCGGCGGAATTGACGACAGTAATCGTACCGGAACCATCGGAGACTACATGGTGTACGACAACGATGGTCAAACGACGGCCAAGATAAACGCATGGGCTCCCCAATACCCGAACAGCGAAGCGAAAATGGCATTCCAAGTCATGAGTACGAACTCCGAATCTCTGTCACAACAATTGACTTTCTATGGCCTCACCGCTCACTCGGGCAAACAATTGTTCGCTTGTTGGAGTACTATGGGAGGAGCTGCCAACGACGATTACCTGATATTACCCGAGCTTAAAGATGGCAATAGAAGTATCAGTTTCTGGGCTCGCTCAATTCCTTTTATGTATGGAGGAGAAGGCTATGACAAGTTCGAGATCGTGTACTCGACCGGCAACAACAACATCGACAACTTCGTAATCCTCGAAGGTAGCGAAACAATCGTCCCCGATGGATTGGACCGAGATCCTGAAAACGGATACAACAAATACAGCTTCGAACTGCCGGACAATGCCAAATATGTCGCAATCCACTGTATATCTTCGGGTAAAATCGGTTTGCTCATCGACGATATAGAGTTTATTGCAGCCAATATGCCCGATGAAACGCTTATCCTCAATGGATATAACCTGTATCGCAATGGCGAACTGTACAAACAACTCCCGGCGACCGAGGGCTATACCGACACGGAAATAGAAAAAGGAAACATTTATACCTACAATGTCACGGCCGTATTCGATAAAGGAGAATCGCCATATTCCAACACGGTTACGGTAGACAGGTCTCAATCGGGTATCGATGAGACATCTGGAAACCCGATAAAAGTATATGCCGCCGACCACACGATCGTCATTGAAAATGTCGATAACCGGCAGGCCGAAATATTCAAAATAGACGGTAGCAAAATCTTCGACGAGATTATTTCTTACAAAGACCGGATTCGCGTCGAAACCGGCATATATATCGTTCGCATCGATGGAAAATCGTTCAAAGTCACAGTCCGATAAATCGTTCGACTGATTGATTATCCTTATTCATAAAGGCTAAACCCTTTTCAGGGTTTAGCCTTTATACTATCGGCGAACAAGCACACGTCAAGTTTTATTACCCCTCATTCACACCTTTTTTGCCTGTTCCGAAAGTCCGAATAAAAAAAGTACTTATATTTGTAGAACATAAAAACAGAGGCGAAGCGACACGACATCATAAATTTATATGCCGCCTGCACAATCTGTTTCGACAAATACACTAACAACACCTATATGGACAGTACAGCGCTTTCGAGATCAGACAGCATAGTTCTCATTCCCACTTACAATGAGAAAGAAAACATTGCCGCAATTATCCATGCCGTATTCGAACTTCCCCGTCAGTTCCATATACTCATCATCGACGACAACTCCCCCGACGGAACAGGAGCGATTGTCAAAGATTTACAAAAACAATTTCCGGGTGCTCTCCACCTCATGGAACGAACCGGGAAACAAGGGCTGGGAACAGCCTATATTGCAGGATTCAAGTGGGCTATCGAACACCGATACGAATACATTTTCGAGATGGATGCCGATTTCTCCCACAACCCCAAAGACCTGATGAATCTGTTGGCTGCTTGCAAAACCGGTGGTGCGGATATGGCTATCGGTTCCCGCTACGTCACGGGAGTGAACGTAGTTAATTGGCCTATGGGAAGAGTCATGATGTCCTATTTCGCATCAAAGTATGTGCGTTTCGTCACCGGTATGAAAATACACGACACGACCGCAGGATTCGTTTGTTACCGACGTCGGGTACTCGAAACGATCGGACTCGATTCAATCCGATTCAAAGGATATGCCTTTCAAATCGAAATGAAATTCACGACCTACAAATACGGATTCACCATTAAAGAAGTACCCATTATATTCATTAACCGAGTATTGGGTGAAAGTAAAATGAACACCAGCATATTCGGTGAAGCCGTATTCGGAGTCATCAGATTAAAAATAAACAGTTGGTTCCGCAAATACCCCAAGCAGAGAAATTAACCGCCGACACCCCAAAAGACAACCGGTCATGTGCAGAACAATCATTACAAACGGAACGATCGTAAACGATGGAGAGCACTTCATCGGGAGCATCATCGTCAAAGGAGAGTTTATCGAATCCGTCATAAAGGGAAAACTTCCTGAAAATATCGCATACGACACAGACCGTATCATCGACGCCTCGGGCAAATGGATTCTCCCCGGAGTCATCGACGACCAAGTACATTTCAGAGAGCCGGGACTCACTCATAAAGCCGAGATCGCCACCGAATCGGTTGCAGCGGTCGCAGGAGGAATCACCTCCTTTATGGAAATGCCCAATACCGTTCCCCAAACGACGACCCTCGAAGCCCTTGAATGGAAATACTCTCGTGCAGCCGAAGTTTCCCCGGCGAACTATTCTTTTTATATCGGTGCTACCAACGACAATTTCGAGGTACTGAAACAGGTTGACTTCTCACAGGTTTGCGGTGTAAAAATTTTCATGGGATCATCTACCGGAAACATGCTGGTAGACAGCGAAAAAACATTACGACGAATCTTCGCCGAAATTCCTGCGCTCATCGCCGTACATTGCGAACAAGAATCCATCATACAAGCTAACAAAAAGTATTATACCGAACGCTTCGGAGAGGATTTACCCATTTTCTTCCACCCTCTTATCCGCAGAGCCGAGGCCTGCTATACATCTTCGGCCAAAGCCGTGGAATTAGCGACAAGATACGATACCCGATTGCATGTCCTACACCTCTCCACGGCACGGGAAATGTCTCTTTTCGACAATCATAAACCACTCTTGGAGAAACATATCACGGGCGAAGTATGCGTGCACCATCTCTGGTTCGACGACAACGACTACGCCCAATTCGGGAACCGCATAAAATGGAATCCTGCCATCAAAACCTGTGCCGATCGTCGGGCTCTGCTCGATGCGCTTCGATGTGGCAAACTCGATGTCGTGGCGACAGACCACGCCCCTCACCTATGGAGCGAAAAACAAGGTTCCTGTCTGAAAGCGGCATCCGGTGGTCCGCTGATACAGCATTCCTTGCAAACCATGTTGGAACTTTCCCTAAAAGGAGAATTCACGATCGAGCAAGTCGTTGAAAAGATGTGCCACGCTCCGGCGACGCTCTACCGCATCGACCGCCGGGGATACCTGCGCTCCGGGTACTACGCCGATATCGTTGTCGTCGACCCTTGCAGACCCTACACGGTAACAATAGAAAATATTCTGTCGAAATGTAAATGGTCTCCTTTCGAGGGACACACATTCCCAATATCGATCGATCGTACTTTCGTCAACGGAAACGAAGTATTCTCCGAAGGAAAAGTATGCAATCGAACCCGAGGAAAACGACTTACATTTCACGATAATCCAACTCTAAACAAAAACGTTTAGAAAACATTATATCTGTTAATTTCCATATAAAATCCTTTTCCCAATATTTATAAATGTCAATCATATGTTTTTTTTCGAATCGTTTTATTACTTTTATAGTCTCAAAACGAAACTATTTTATAACGAAATGAAACACATTAGACTTATTTTTTCAGCGATACTCTTATCGCTCGTCGTTCCATGCGGATACACACAGACACGACAAGACTCATTGGCCATCGCCCATGCCCAATGGCATACCGATACGTTGCAACACGGAGCAGTATGCATGTACACGAATATACACGTATTCGACTCGCCCCAACAAATTTCTATCATAAAATACGATCCTAAAAAGTATAAAACTCAAATCGTACAAGCCCCGCAAATGACGATGACCAGTCATCTGGCAAAAGAAAATCAGGCCGAAGCCGCAATCAACGGCAGCTACTTCAATGTAAAAACAGGAGCCCCCACGACATTCATACGGCTCGACGGTATCGTTCGTGGAGAAACCACCCGTGCCGAAGCCTTTCGCACAGACGGGGCTATCTCCACAGATAAAAACAAAATAAAAATTCATGCCTTCGACTCCATTACAAGTAAAAAATTGGGCAAAAAATACAAAAACATTTTGGCCGCAGGACCTCTATTGTTGAAAAACGGAGTACGCCAAATGGCTCCGACCTTCCCAGAAAACACAGGCAAAGCCACCAAAGGAAACGCCCACAGTTCCGACGTTCCACAAGGTTTCTTCAAACGCCACCCTCGTGCTTTTATCGGCATTACCCCAGACAACCAAATCATGATGGTAGTGGTGGACGGCCGTTTCAAAAAACACTCGGTAGGTATGTCTATCGATGAACTATCTTATTTGGCAAAACAATTAGGCATGCGCGACGCACTGAATCTCGATGGTGGAGGGTCTTCCACCTTGTGGAACAATAAAACGGGAATCGTCAATCACCCGTACGATAACAAAAAATTCGACCACGAAGGAGAAAGAGAAGTAAGCAACGCCATACTTGTTATTCCTAATAAATAAAGATTTACCATGAAAACACTGTTGAAAACCATAGGAATCGTAAGTACACCGATTGGCAGCTCATTTTTATTTCAAAACAGTTCCGAAAAAGAGAGTATTCCGGGAGGTATTATCCTCCCTACCGACTCGGTAAGCTCAAAGATAGAAATTAAAAATTTCTCGATCGAAGCCAAAAGGCTAAACGTAGGGGCTACCCCGACAGCCGATTTCGTTTCCTGTGCGACCGCCCATATGTTCAAGGCCACAGCATCGAACGCAACCTCTACCGTAGAAATAAAAGTAACAGACCGATTTGGAAATACATACAGTGAAACAATGAATCGGCCCAAATCACTCAGTTGTTCTATGAAATAAAAGAAAGAAATACAATAACATTAACACACAAAAGCCTATGAAACAATTTGCAAAAAAGTCTTTGGTTCTTTTCATCGCCCTATTTTTTACGGCCGCATTATCCGCAAAAACACCCAAATACATCTTCTATTGTATCGGTGACGGCATGAGTTTTGCCCATGTAATGGCAACCCAACTTTTCTACGAAAACGGGAACTATGAAGATGGAAACGAATCGCTGGTTTTCCTCGATTTCCCTGTCCGTTCCGCCATCAGAACCTACGCCAACAATAGTCTCATCACTTGCTCTGCTGCCGCAGGCACAGCTTTGGCTACCGGCCATAAAACCAATTTAGCCCATATCGGAATCGGCCCCGACAAACAACCGTTAACCTCCGTTGCCAAACAACTGAGAGACAAAGGATATGCAATCGGAATTATCACCAGCGGGCAACTCGACGATGCTACCCCTGCGGCCTTTTATGCCGGGCAAATGCGAAACGACACCTACCAAATAGGTAAAGAAGGTGCAGATAGCCAATTCGATTTTTTAGCCGGGAGTACATTAATGAAACCATTTAACAGGAGAGACCCAAGCCAACCTTATATATACGACTACTATCGCCAAAAAGGCTACACGGTATGCCGAGGTCCGGAAGGCTATAACTCCAAAAAAAATGCAGACAAAATACTCCTAGTAGATACCGACACCACACTCAAAAAATGGTTACCCTACGTGATAGAAAGGGAGCCCGGTAAATTAGGTTTGGAGTTTATGGTTCAAGCCGGTATAGAAAAACTATATAAAAAGAAAAATAAAAAAGGATTTTTCATGATGATCGAAGGCGCAAGTATCGATCACGCTTCTCACCCCCGCGATATAGCTACGGCAATTAAGGAAACTATCGAATTCGATCGAAGTGTACGCTTGGCATACGAATTCTATAAGAAACACCCCGATGAAACTCTCATCATCGTAACCGCCGACCACGAAACCGGAGGGCTCACCATTGGAGAAACGACTACACACCCTTTCAACTGGGAGTATGTAAACTATCAGAAAATGTCCAAAGAATCCCTCTCCAAATTATTTCAAAAAATGAGAGAGACAGGAGAAATAGATACTTGGGAAAAAACAAAAAAAATATTGGCCGAGAACACCGGATTATGGGATAAAATTCCTGTAAACGCAGGGGAGGAGGCCCAGTTAATGCAATGCTACTACGAGACGATTGTTAAAAAAAGCAGTAAACAGGAAATTACACTATATGCAAAAAGCGAACCGCTCGTTGCCGATGCCATTGCTCTATTGAATAAAAAAATAGGAGTAGGCTGGACTAGCTTTTCACACACGGGTGGATTCGTTCCATTCTACGCCATCGGCTGCCAAGCCCGACAATTCGGAGCTTTGAACGATAACATCGAAATACCCAATACGATTCGGAAAATCATGAAAATAAAATAAGTCAATTGACTCCCATACTCCCCCAAAAACAATCTCTCTAAAAAAGTTATAGATTGTAATCGGCAAAAGGAAAGAGCCTCGTCGATACTCAAAATAGAGTTTGACGAGGCTCTTTTCATTGCCCTCGAAGATCTCCAAGTCTCAGGCTAAAAGTTTATCTTGGTTAAAATTGAGCATTGGCTTCCTTATTGCATTTCTCTCACGTTCCATGATCGGGTACAACAAAGCCTAAGACTGACAATAACGCCCCATTTCCGTTTCGGAGGAGAGGGATTGGAATATACAAGGGCAATCCTCGCCAATTATCGACTGAGGTCTGATTTACTATCGAACTATCATCAAGCACATGGACAACAGGACCGGACTAAAAATAAAAAGAGCTATCTCTCGCCCGAGAGTAGCTCCAATTCTTTCCTTGTTTTAAGTTGCAAATTATTCAGCAACAGCAGCAGAGTCAACTGCAACAGAGTCAGCAGCAACAGTATCAACTACTTCTACTGCAACTTCTTCTACAACAGCAACGCTATCAGTAGCTTCTGTAGATTCAGCGGCTTTATTGCCACAAGAAGCGAAAGACATTGCAAATGCAACAGCGAAGAACAAAACTAACTTTTTCATTTCCTTCAAATTAAAGATAAAACAATATTTTTTTGCTTCAAAAACGCCACAAAGGTATACATTCTTTTTATATGTTGTACTCTTAATCTTACTTTTTTTTCAGAATCTTTTATTTTTTCTGTAAAAAATGATTCAAAAAGCTCAATTATCATATAAATATCGTTTTATACTCCTTTTAGGTGTTTTCTCGAATTCGTTCGGATAAAGTTGAATGCGAGTAATCTGCTCATATGGAGCCAACATCTTATTCAGATTATTTCTGACCTCCTCCATAGCCATCGGCAAATCCCTATTAGAGACACCGTAACTATCCATCGCTTCATAGTCGGGACATACCAAAGCGACTAATTTCCCGTCCCGCTCGACAATTAGGCTTTCCATCACAAAAGGCATATTATTCAGTTTAGCCTCTATTTCCTCGGGATAAATATTTTGCCCGTTCGAAGTGAGAATCATTGTCTTAGAGCGCCCCTTTATAAAAATAGTACCATCGGCGCTTATGGTTCCCATATCACCGGTATGCAACCACCCGTCCTCATCGAGAACCGCTTTCGTCGCCTCCTCGTTTTTATAATAACCTTTCATCACATGTTCGCCCCGTACACATATTTCACCGGGAATATTTTCCGGGTCAAGAGAATCTATTTTGGTCTCTACATACCCGAACAATGTCCGCCCCGACGATCCCGGTCTAAACTCCCGATGGGGTGTATAACTGATCAACGGAGCGCATTCGGTCATTCCATATCCCACCGTAAAGGGAAATTTTATTTTATGCAAGAAAGTCTCTACCTCCCTATTTATCGGGGCTCCACCCACAATCACCTCCTCGAATCGGCCTCCGAACGCATCGATCAGTTTCTTCCTCACCTGTCCGTAAATACGACTGTCCAATATAGGAATATTTAACGCCCACCGCATAGGCGTTTTATTGAGCAACGGCTGTATCTGTTTTTTATAAATTTTTTCTAAAATCAGAGGAACACAAATAATCAAATTGGGCCTTATCTCTTCCAACGCTTTCAGCAAAATTTTAGGGGAAGGAATCTTACCCAACAACGTGATATGTGTACCCACGGCCAAAGGAACCAACAAATCGAAGGCACACCCGTAAGCATGTGCCAACGGTAAGAACGAAATACATTTACTCCCCTTATAATGCAAGTGAGAACGAACACCGAACATGACATTTCCCGCCAAATTGTTCCCGGTTAGCATCACTCCCTTACTAAATCCGGTTGTCCCCGATGTATAATTAATCAAAATAACTTTGTCGTTATCCAAATCGGCATACTTGATGTCCTCTCTATTGAAACCGTTCGGATAAACAGCTTTGAATTTCCGTTTCATCTCCCGCAAACACTTGGCAATCTCCTCGCCATCGCGTTGCACGAGGCAAGAAAAATCCTGCAAAGAAATAGCAGCCCTCACTTCGGGTAACTTCTCCATTTCGATATTTTCCCAAATATGATCGCCGACAAACAGCAACACCGAATCGGAATGATTGATAATATGATGTATATCATGAGGATTGAACTCTTGAAGGATCGGAACCAAAATAGCACCATACGAAACGGTAGCCATAAAGGCGATACACCAGTTAGACGTATTTTTTCCCACTAATGCGATCTTATCGCCTCTTCTGATTTGACAATGGCGAAAAAGGATATGCAATTTTGCGATTTCTCGCGCCATGTCTTCATACGTGAGCGTACGTTGTTCATTATAATCGGTCAAAGCTGGCAAATCCCAGTTTTCACGAAAACTCGACTCATATAGCTTTATAAAATTTTCGGGAATCATATTCAAAATTTAAATAGTTTGGCAACAAAGATAGTACAAACAAAAACAGAAACAAATGATATTCGGTTGTACCAAATCCTGTTTATTTGTGCATTTGCCGACAAATATACAACATAGTTTGCAAAATAGCTCCCTCATAAACAACTATTAGAAATATAGGGGAAGATATTTTCAAACGAAATGAGTACCTTTGTTCTTTATTTTGCATTACGAGCGGCTGAATATGATAGATGTCCATACATTCGAAAATAAAACAGCGGCCTATTATACACTAGGCTGTAAACTTAATTTTGCCGAGACCTCCACACTTGGAAAAATTCTCGAAGAAAACGGAATTCGCAAAGTACGACCGGGAGAGAAAGCAGACATTTGCGTGGTCAATACTTGTTCGGTAACCGAACTGGCCGATAAAAAATGCCGTCAGACAATCCGAAAGATAGCCCGGCAACACCCCGGAGCGTTTATCGTCGTCACCGGATGCTACGCACAACTCAAACCCGAAGAAATATCCCATATTCCCGATGTCGATTTAATTTTAGGCGCTGAACAAAAGCTCGATATCCTGCAATATTTGGGAGACTTGCAGAAAAAACAAAAAGGGAATATCGTCACGACCCCTACCAAAGACATCAAAAAATTCTCTCCCTCTTGTTCCCGAGGCGACCGCACCCGATATTTTTTAAAAGTTCAGGACGGTTGCGACTACTTCTGTACCTATTGTACAATTCCGTTCGCACGGGGCAGAAGCCGGAGCGGTACCATCGAACAACTTACCGAACAAGCGCGGGAAGTAGCCTTGTCCGGAGGAAAAGAAATTGTCATTACCGGAGTCAACATAGGAGACTTCGGCAAACAAACCGGAGAAACCTTTCTCGACCTCATCGAGTCGCTCGATCAAATAGAAGGAATCGAACACTACCGTATATCCTCGATAGAACCCAATCTACTGACCGACGACATCATTTCGTTCGTCGCCCGATCGAAACGATTCGCCCCTCATTTCCATATACCTCTGCAATCGGGTAGCGACACCGTTTTGAAGTTGATGCACCGTCACTACGACACCGATTTATTTGCCCGTAAAATCGAAACCATACGGGAAAAGATACCCGATGCGTTCATCGGCGTCGATCTCATTACCGGTGTACGGGGCGAAACCGAAGAACTGTTCGAGGAAAGCCGTCGTTTCGTCGAAAGCCTCGACATTTCACAACTACACGTGTTTACCTACTCCGAAAGACCCGGAACGCAAGCGTTGAAAATCAATCCGGTCGTTCCCGTCCCCGAAAGACACGAGCGTTGCCGCCGCATGCTCGAAATCTCCGAGAAGAAATTGCACGACTTCTATTATAAATTTCAAGGGACAACACGTCCCGTATTGTTCGAGCAACCGCGTAAAGGAGCTCCCATGCACGGATTCACCGACAATTACATACGGGTAGAAATGCCCTATCGTAAAGAATGGGTAAATACTTGTCGTCCTGTTAAATTAGGAGAATTTAACGAGTCGGGAGATGCTCTGCTCGCAATCGAAATATAAATTCGTGATATGAAAAAAGAGACTCTTCAAAATATCGTCTATTCTCCGCTTCACCTGTGGTTCAAACTGCATGCTATTCTGCCCATGCGGATACTATATATTCTATCCGATATTTTATATTTCCCTCTATATTACATCGTTCATTACAGGAAAAAACTAGTATCCGAAAATCTGCGCAAAGCGTTTCCCGATAAGACCGACAAGGAACTGAAACAACTGGAACAGAAATTTTATCACCACTTCTGCGACTATATCGTCGAAACTATAAAGCTAATGCATATCTCCGACGAGGAAATGCGTCGCCGCATGAAATTCGAACAGGTAGAAATCATAGACCGTCTCTTTGCAGAAAACCGCTCTATCATTATCCTGTTAGGGCATTTCGGTAATTGGGAATGGGTTCCGTCCGTAACGCTGTGGACCCACACACCCGATGTCATGTTCGCACAAATATATCGCCCCTTGAAAAACAAGTGGTTCGATCGTTTTTTCCTGAAACTTCGTTCCCGATTCGGCTCCGTATGTATTGCCAAACAAGATACGTTAAGAGCCATCTTACAAATGAAACGTTCGGGCAAACCGTCCATTACAGGCTTCATGTCCGATCAAACCCCCTCACCGAAAAACATACACCATTGGGCTCGATTCCTCTCGCAAGACTCTCCCGTATTGACCGGCTTCGAGAAAATCGCCCGTAAAACAGATTTCGCCGTTCTTTACTTCGATGTCGAAATCGTTAAACGCGGATACTACAAAACGACTATACGGGAAATAGCCCTGCGCCCCAACGAACTGCCCGAATTCGAAATCACCGATCGCTACACGGCCATCATGGAAAAAACGATTCTCAGGAATCCGTGGGCATGGTTGTGGACCCACAAACGTTGGAAATACAAACACGAGGATTTTCCCGGTACTTGATATGAAAAAAATCGCTGTCATTATACTCAACTGGAACGGAGCGGATTTACTGCGTAAATTTCTTCCTTCGGTATGTGCCCATACCAATGCCCATATAGCCGATGTCATAGTCGTTGACAATGGTTCCGACGATAACTCGGTCGAAGTTCTCAAACAGGAATTTCCACAAGTTAAAACGCTGCTGTTCCCTCAAAATTGCGGATTCGCCGCAGGCTACAACAAGGCGTTGGAGATGCTGGATTACAAATACGCCGTATTGCTTAACTCCGATGTCGAAACCACTCCACACTGGCTCGAACCTCTGTTGGAATTTGCTGAGGACAACCCCGATGTAGCAGCTTGTCAACCCAAAATCAAGTCATTAAGGAGGCGTGAAAAATTCGAATACGCAGGTGCGGCCGGCGGATTTATCGACCGCTACGGTTACCCGTTCTGCCGGGGAAGAATCTTCAATACCCTCGAAACCGACCGGGGACAATACGACGATATATGCGACATCTTCTGGGCCAGCGGCGCGGCTCTTTTCGTTCGCGCCGAAATCTATAAAAAAGTCGGAGGATTAGACCCTTCATTCTTCGCGCACATGGAAGAGATCGATCTCTGCTGGCGCATCCATCTCGCAGGATACCGCATCGCTGTCGTACCGCAAAGCTCGGTCTATCACTTGGGAGGAGCATCGCTCGATGCCGCCAATCCCCGGAAAACCTATCTCAACTTTCGCAACAACCTTTTAATGTTGCACAAGAACCTGCCCTGCAAAGAAGGGAAAAAGACACTGTTTGTCCGCAGGCTTTATGACACGCTGGCTTTTGTGCGGTTCGCCCTTTTAGGCCAGTTTTCCCATGCCCGTGCCATACTACGAGCCCACAACGACTTTCGGCAAATGCGCAAACGATACACCGAATTTCCGAATACCGATTTGTTAAAAACATTCCCCGAATCCGGACGCAACATAACAATAGATTATTTTCTCAAAGGGAAAAAACGATTCCGATAAAAACCGGTTCTACCGAAACATCTGAACGACACGCTTCACAGCCGCGACAAATGCTTCGGCTTCGGCTTTCGTATTATATGCGGCGAACGAGGCCCGCACTGTACCCTCGATACCGAGAGAGGTCATCAACGGTTGCGCACAATGATGCCCCGTGCGAACGGCAACACCCAGTTTATCGAGCAACATACCCATATCGTAATGGTGTATCCCGTCCACCAAAAACGAAATAACCGAACTTTTATGTTCCGAAGTACCGAATATGCGCATACCTTCTATGTCTTGCAATCGATCGGTCGTATAACGCAACAATTCGTTTTCATGAGCGGCAATAGATTCCAATCCTACATGGTCGACATAATCCAAAGCCGTCGCAAAAGCGCTCGTCCCCACATAGTCCGGTGTACCGGCCTCGAACTTGAAAGGCAACTCCCCGAAAGTCGTACCCGAGAAATCGACATGAGCGATCATCTCCCCGCCTCCTTGATAAGGAGGCATGGCATCGAGCCACTTTTCTTTACCGTATAACACACCTATCCCCGTAGGTCCATATACTTTATGAGCCGAGAACACATAGAAATCGGCATCGAGCTCTTGTACATTCACCCGCAAATGAGGTACGGCTTGTGCGCCGTCCACCAAGACAGGAACCCCCTGCACATGAGCGTAAGCGATCATTTCACGCACCGGATTAATCGTCCCCAATACATTCGAGACATGGGCGACACCGACCAAACGAGTATGCTCATTGAAAAGAGACTTATATGTATCGACGTTCAAATCTCCACGTTCGTCGATGGGAACTACCCGGAGCTTGATATTGCGCCGGCGCTGCAAAAGTTGCCACGGCACGATATTGGCATGGTGTTCCATAACGGTGAGAATAACCTCGTCGCCGTCGTGCAGGAACTCATCTCCAAAAGAAGAAGCCACCAAATTGATTGCCTCCGTTGTTCCTCTTGTAAAAATAATTTCCGAAGACGAACCGGCCCCGATGAACTGTTGCACCCGACGGCGGGCAGCTTCGTGGGCATCGGTAGCCTCTTGACTAAGCGTATGGACTCCACGATGCACATTTGCATTTACCCGATAGTAAGTATCGGCAATATGATCGACCACACACTTGGGAGTCTGAGACGTAGCGCCGTTATCCAGATAGATTAACGGTCGTCCCGAAATCTCCCGACTCAGAATAGGAAAATCTTCCCTTATTTTTTCGACATCAAACATAACGGCACTCCTTTCTCATAAATCTTAATGACACGCCTGACAACCGGAGCATTTCGCCAACTCCCCACGGAACCTTTTCTCAACCAATTGGCGTAGCCGATCTTTCAAGGCATCGAGCCGTACCAACTCGATGACATCGTTGGTAAACGCGAACATCAACAACATGCGAGCTTCGGACTCGGGAATACCGCGCGACCGCATATAAAACAAGGCATTTTGGTCGAGCTGACCAACCGTGGCTCCATGACTACACTTCACATCGTCTGCATAAATTTCGAGTTGAGGTTTCGTGTACATTTTGGCGAGCGGAGATGCACACAAATTCTTATTACTCTGATAGGCTTCGGTTTTCTGCGCCCCGTGTCGAACCAATATGCGTCCGCTGAACGAACCTCGCGCCGAATCGTTCAACACATATTTGAACAACTCGTTACTATGGCAATGAGGAACGGCATGATCTATATGCGTATACGTATCGACGACCTGTCCTTTATCGGCGATAGCCATACCGCAGAGAGACAATTCGGCATGCTCTCCTTCAAAAGCCGAATAGTAATTATTACGGGTTACTCCGTTATGCAATACGATACCATTGACCAATACGTTAGATCGTTCCCCTTGACGCACGAACACCGACGAAACTTTCGACGTATTCTCCGAAGACTCCTCTATATCGTAGTAGTCGAACACAGCGTCGTCGTCCACGAATATCTCGCAAACTTGCGACGACAGAAATTTAACGGTGGCCTCGTCCGAGTGATCGCACACCAGCAATTTGGCCTGCGCCCGTTTCCCCAAGACTATCAACAACCGGCGATTCACCATAAAATCGACATTACCCCGAAGGATATTTACCAACTGTATCGGTTTTTCCACGACGACTCCGTCCGGAATATACAAAAAGAAGCCGTCTTGGGCAAAAGCCGTGTTCAAGGCAACGGTCCCGTCTCGTTTCATATCGGCGACCTTTCCGTAATAATGCGATACCAAATCGGGGTATTGCAAGGACATGTCACAAAGGCTACCCACCAAAACGCCGTCAGGGAGTTTAGATGATACCGGCTGAACCCGTTTGTAAAAAGAGTCATTGACAACGAAATAGAGCAACGTACTCAAATTAGGCACATCGCAACGAAACACTTCATAAGGATTGGTCTCTATATCTATCCGACCCAGATTCAACCCGTAATCGGGAGAATAGACCGACTCTATATCTGTCCGCCGGTGTTCCTCGTCTTTCAAAGAGGGTAATCCCCGACTCTCCAACAAAGCCACAGCCTCTTCGCGCAACCCGTTCATCACAGCCGATGAATGGTTGTTTATCAAATCTTTTTGAGACCTATATAAATCTATATATTGTTGTACTGCACCCATATCGACTTAAATTTCGCCCAACTCTTTTTTTATCCAGTCATACCCGCGCTCTTCCAATTCAAGAGCCAATTCGGGACCGCCCGATTTCACGATTCTCCCCTTATAGAGCACATGGACGAAATCGGGGGCGATATAGTCCAACAAACGTTGATAGTGTGTGATGACAATCGTCGCATTCTTCTCGGACTTCAATTTATTCACACCGCCGGCAACGATACGCAGGGCATCGATGTCCAGCCCGCTGTCGGTCTCATCGAGAATGGAAAGACGGGGTTCGAGCATAGCCATCTGGAATATCTCGTTCCGTTTCTTTTCTCCGCCCGAAAAACCCTCGTTTACCGAGCGACCGGCCAGTTTATTATCCAACTCCACAATCTCCCGCTTTTCCCGCATAAGTTTCAAGAAATCGGTAGCCGACAATGGTTCAAGGCCTCTGTACTTGCGTTGCTCGTTCACAGCCGTGCGCATAAAATTAACCATACTCACACCCGGTATCTCCACCGGATATTGAAAACTCAAAAATATACCTTCGTGAGAACGATCCTCGGGTGACAAAGCCAAAAGGTCTTTCCCATAAAACTCGACCGAGCCACGAGTCACCTCATAAGCCGGATTACCGGTCAATACGGCGGAAAGCGTACTTTTCCCCGAACCGTTAGGCCCCATAATCGCATGCACCTCGCCCGGTTTCACTTCGAGGTTTATACCTTTCAATATCTCTTTGCCATTTATGCTGGCATGTAAATCTTCAATCTTCAACATAGATATTTCGTTTTATTCTTTTCTTTATTTATTCCCTGCCGTTACCGCAACTACTTGTCCCGCCACGACATATACACCACAAGGCAAATAGTCGGTATTCAAGCCCTCAACTACATTCATTATCTTCACTATTTGTCCCGTCACTTTGTAAACAGGCAACTGCATCGACCGATCACTTTGTACGAACAAACGTCCGTTTGCAGCGTACACTCGACCCACCGAATGATCTGCCGGCGAATCCACTCCATCGACAATACGGTCGATATGCACCGGATAACCGTCGTTTTCCCCGGGAATATATCCCCAATTCCGGCACGAAGCACCACCTTCCGTCGCATTATTATTCAACGCTTCCAAAAAACCGCTTCCGGCAGACTGCATCTCAGCCCTACGATATGCAGTGCCTTGTTCATCGACCTCCGCACCTTCTATGACTGCATCGCCGTTATAATAACAAGAATGTACATTCGATTCACTCAACCGGCACACCTTGACACCAGCGACATCGCTGTATACATCGCCTGTCGAATAACTATTCCACAATAACTTATAAGCCTTTCCAACCAAGCCTCCGACGCTTCCCTGTGAAGAACCTTCCACATCTATATGTGCGTCGATTAAAGAGATATTTCCTCGATTATAGCTATTGTACACCGGCTTTTCACAATATCCGACCAGTCCACCCGCATAAATAGCATTCCAACCGGACGAAGAGCGGGGAGCCGAACTTTCTATTTTCAAACCTCCACGATTCCAGCAATCTACAACCAGACAATCTGTATTCTGACCCATCACTCCCCCGACCGACAACATCGAACCATTCGATTTAACCTCGATCTCACCTTCGTTTCCACAGGTGTACAACGAATCGGTTTGCGAACTATTATAAGAGGAATAAGAGCAAACGCCTCCTACCTGTACTTCAAAACCATCGCTTTCACAAATTACGGAGTCCCTATTGAAACTGTACGTTATACCCATGCTTGCCGAGGAAACCCCGCCGACATAAGCACTCCCTTCATGGGCATTCACCTTAACGACCGAATGATTCTCACAGCTATCCACCCGAAATATATAGTTACTCGAAACCCCGCCCACAGACGTATCTCCCGAAGTATTATTCGACACATAGATATCTCCCCGGTTCGTACAAGAGACAATACGATTCTCCCAACTATAAACCTGCTCACATCTTCCCACGAGGCCCGATACCCGAACCTCGACCACATCGCTGTTATCTCGAATATCCACTGTTATCTTTCCCTCATTGGAACAATCGAGGAACTTCACCTCATCGGCGTGAGCCACAAGCCCGCTTACCGAGCAAACGATCTCATGCGAATCGCCAGTTCGCAATACAGGAGTAGTCACAATATCGGCTCGACTCACACAGCGAATGAAACGGGCATCACCCCCTGCCGAAGCCGCTATCGTACCTATCTTCAAATCCAAATTCCCATAATAAAAAGAATACATTTCAAGCACTTCTACCCGACAGGTCTCATCTAACGTCAAGTCCCTTATTTCGGCTCTTCGGACCTTACCGAACAAACCGGCTGTAACACGTTTGTAATCATCGTCGTATCCACCACCTTCTTCTGTCGGCACGACCGTCAAACCGCTAATCGTATGTCCGTTACCATCAAATACGCCACTAAAATAACCACCAAACTGCTCGTTAACAGGTGTTATCCACTTATGTGCCGACATATCTATATCGGCCGCCAACCGAACGGTCTTGTTCGGATAATTCCACGACAATCTATTCATGGCCGCCCCCCAAGCAGCGAACTCCTCGGGCGTGGAAATAATCATCACATCGTTATCGAAATTCTTGTCAAGCCATTCTTCATCGTAATTCCCTTCATCGAACCACGAGTCCTCTTGCGCCGAAACAGGAAAAACCTCCACAGCCAAAACACTCAATAACACAATGAGAAAAAAACGATACGCAATCCTTTTCATATCACTCTACTATTTTCCTTAACCGACCGAACCTTCCAACGAGATCTGTAATAGCTTTTGCGCTTCAACGGCAAACTCCATAGGCAGTTTATTCATTACCTCTTTGGCATATCCGTTCACGATAAGACCCACAGCATCCTCGGTAGGGATTCCACGCTGGTTACAATAGAATATCTGGTCTTCGTTTATTTTCGAAGTAGTCGCCTCATGCTCTACCACGGCCGAATCATTCAGAATCTCCATATACGGGAAAGTATGCGCCCCGCAATCGGAACTCAACAACAGACTGTCACACTGGGTAAAGTTCCTTGCATTCTCGGCACTCGGCAACACTTTCACGAGTCCTCGATAGCTATTCTGGCTACGACCCGCCGAAATACCCTTCGATACGATCGTACTACGGGTATTCTTCCCGATATGTATCATCTTCGTTCCTGTGTCGGCTTGCTGATAGTTATTGGTAACAGCCACCGAATAAAACTCCCCAACCGAATGATCGCCCGCCAGCACACAACTGGGATATTTCCAAGTAATGGCCGACCCCGTCTCCACCTGCGTCCAAGAGAGCTTAGAGTGATCGCCTTTGCACATGCCTCGCTTCGTCACGAAATTATAGATACCGCCTTTCCCGTCCTTATCGCCCGGATACCAATTCTGCACGGTCGAATATTTCACTTCGGCACGATCATGCACTACAATTTCCACGATAGCTGCGTGCAATTGATTCTCATCACGCATAGGAGCCGTACAACCTTCGAGATAGCTCACATAGCTGTCGTCATCGGCAACAATCAATGTTCGTTCGAACTGTCCCGTATTAGCGGCGTTGATACGGAAATAGGTAGATAATTCCATAGGACACCGGACTCCTTTGGGGATATAAACGAACGAGCCGTCACTGAATACGGCCGAGTTAAGCGCTGCAAAAAAATTGTCCCGATACGAAACGACCGAGCCTAAATAACGTTTCACCAAATCGGGATAATCTTTCACCGCCTCGCTGAACGAGCAGAAAATCACACCCAATTCGGCCAGTTTTTCCCGGAAAGTCGTCCGTACCGACACACTATCCATCACCGCATCGACCGCTATACCCGACAGTTTCATCTGTTCTTCGAGCGAAATTCCCAGCTTGTCGAATGTCTTGCGTAGCTCAGGGTCCACTTCATCGAGGCTTTTCGGAGCCTCTTTGGTCTTGGGAGCAGCATAATAACTGATAGCCTGATAATCTATATCGGGAATATTCAAATGAGCCCAATGCGGCATTTCGAGCGTTTTCCAGTAAGCGTATGCTTTCAGACGGAATTCAAGTAACCATTCCGGCTCCTTTTTCTTCTCCGAAATATGGCGGATAATATCCTCGTTCAATCCGGTAGGAATAATATCTGTCTCTATATCGGTTACAAATCCGTATTTATAATCGTTAGTAGTAACGTCGTTTAATATTTCATTCGAATTATCCTGTTTCATTTTTAATCTGCTTTACAATTTTCACAACAGAGATACGGCTCGTTGCATATCGAATAAGGTATAAACAATCCCCTCGTCGGTTTGGTTTCCGAAACGAACTGCTCTTGTGCCATCGAAAAGAGCAACGGAGCTACACGCAATGTATATCCATAGAACTGTGACGAAGCCGTCTCTTTTTCCGGAATCAATTTACCCTTAGGATCGATAATATGGACGAGATTAAGCACTATACTCAATATGACCAAATATTTGACGGCGCCGAACAAAGCCCCGGCCAATCTGTCGAGCCACCCCAATGCCACATGATGCGTAATGTGATGTATCAGCCTCATCAGTTGAACGCATATAATGTAAACGATAAGGAACAATAACGAATATGCGATAACCCGGCTTACACCCTCAGGCAAATCGAACATCTCCCTCAACAATGCAGAGAACGAACCTCCGAAAAACCGGGCGACGACCATACCTGCGATAAACCCGCCCAACGAACCTACCTGACGGATAACCCCTTTGATGAGTCCGTACAGAAAACCTATAACGGCGATCAATAGGATAGTAAAATCAACATAATTCATCTTTCACACTCCCGATTCTTAACCCTGCAAAATTACTTTTTTATTTTGAATACTCCGTATTTCCGTCTTATTATCCGTCAAAGGCGATAACAAAGGCTGCCCCGTACCTACGAGGCAGCCTCTCTATTCCCGAAAAACGTTTCTTTCTTAAAGCGTCTTTTTCACTTCTACCTCCTCATAAGCCTCTACGAGATCGCCTATCTTAACATCGTTGTAGTTCGTGATGTTCAATCCGCATTCAAACCCCGTAGTCACCTCTTTAACATCGTCTTTGAAGCGTTTCAGAGAGCCCAAATCTCCGCTATAAATCACGATACCGTCTCGTATCAAACGTATCTTGCTCGACCGTTTCAGCTTACCTTCTTTCACGATACAGCCGGCAACCGTACCGACTTTCGTGATATGATAAGTTTCCAAAACCTCGGCCGTACCCAATATCTCCTCTTTGATTTCGGGAGACAACATACCTTCCATAGCCGATTTAACCTCCTCGATAGCATCGTAGATGATCGAATAGAGACGTATATCGACTCCTTCTTTCTCGGCCAATCGGCGAGCAGCCACGGAGGGTCTCACTTGGAATCCGATGATAATAGCATTGGATGCGGCGGCCAACGTAATATCCGATTCGGATATTTGTCCTACGGCCTTATGCAATACATTGATTTGTATTTCGGGGGTGGATAGTTTGATAAGCGAATCGCTCAAAGCCTCCACCGATCCGTCCACATCGCCCTTCACAACCAAATTCAACTCTTGGAAATTACCGACAGCTATACGACGACCTATATCGTCGAGGGTCAATAACTTGTGAGTACGCAAGCCCAATTCTCGTTGCAATTGTTCGCGTTTATTGGCAATCTCGCGTGCCTCTTGCTCCGTATCCATCACATGGAACACATCACCTGCCTGAGGAGCACCGTTCAAACCGAGAATCTGAACGGGAGCCGACGGACCGGCAACTTCGATACGGGCATTTCTTTCGTTGAACATAGCTTTTACCTTTCCGTGATTGGTTCCCGCCAACACGACATCGCCTTTATGCAAAGTCCCGTTTTGCACCAATACGGTAGCAACATATCCACGCCCTTTATCCAATGTGGACTCGATAATCGAACCGGTAGCCCTCCGGTTGGGATTCGCTTTTAAGTCGAGCAATTCGGCCTCCAACAAAACCTTTTCCATCAATTCATGTACTCCGGTTCCTTTTTTAGCCGAAATCTCCTGCGACTGATATTTACCGCCCCAATCTTCTACGAGGTAGTTCATATTAGCCAACTCCTCTTTAATCTTATCGGGATTGGCATTCGGCTTATCGATCTTATTGATAGCGAACACAATGGGAACACCGGCTGCCGAAGCATGATTGATGGCCTCGACAGTTTGGGGCATTACATTGTCGTCGGCAGCGACGATAATAATGGCGATATCGGTCATCTGGGCTCCGCGGGCACGCATAGCCGTAAATGCCTCGTGACCCGGAGTATCGAGGAAAGTGATACGACGACCATCTTCCAATTTCACATTATATGCACCGATATGCTGAGTGATACCTCCGGCTTCCCCGGCAATCACATTCGAATTGCGAATATAGTCGAGCAATGAAGTTTTACCATGATCCACGTGTCCCATCACGGTTACGACAGGAGGACGAGATGTCAAATCTTCTTCCCTGTCCTCTTCTTCATGAATAGCCTCGACCACCTCGGCACTTACATATTCGGTCTTAAAACCGAATTCTTCCGCAACGATATTGATCGTCTCGGCATCGAGACGCTGATTGATCGACACCATCATGCCGATACTCATACAGGTAGCGATAACCTCGTTCACCTGAACATTCATCATCGAAGCCAAATCGTTTGCCGTAACAAACTCCGTCAGCTTCAATACTTTACTTTCAGCTTCCTCCATTTCAGCGAGCTCACGTTCGCGATTCGAGAAAGCCTCGCGTTTTTCCTTACGCCATTTGGCCGATTTCTTCTGTCCTTTTGTATTATTGGTGAGGCGAGCCAATGTCTCTTTTATCTGCTTTTGTACATCTTCCTCGCTCACCTCGGCCTTTATAGGACGTTGTTTTTGTTTATTCGGTCTATTTCCTCCGTTATTTTTACCATTTCCTCCACGGGAGGGTTGTCCACCCATCGATGAAATGCTTTTCGATATATCTACCTTTTCTTTACTGATTCGTTGACGCTTCCTACGTTCTCCACCTTGCTGATTAGCATCGTCGCCACCGGCAGCCTTGTGTGATTCTTGTCTCTGTTTCTCTTTACTCTCCCGTTCTTTACGTTTTTCCTCTTTCGTCTTTTTCTTCGGACGAGTCTGTTGATTCAACGCATCGAGATCTATTTTACCGACGACATTGATATTCGAGGTAAACGCCGGACGATTAATGGTAAACACCTCGTCTTCACGGGATTCCTCAACTTCCTTTTCTTCTTTAACCTCTTGCTCGACAACCGCCTCTTTTACTTTCGGTTCAACTATTTGAGGTTCTGGGTTCGATTGAGAGACAACCTCTTGTTTAGGTTCAGCGACCGGCTTGTTCTCTTCTTCGGCAGGCTTCACTTCTTCACGGACCGACACCGCCGGCTCTGATTTTTCCTCTTTCGTTTTCACTTCGGCCTTGTTCTCCTCCGATTTAACCGGCTCTTTTTTCTCTACCGGACTTTCCTTTTTATGTTCGGACGACTTCGGACGATTCAAAGCGTCGAGATCTATTTGACCGACCACTTTCGGGCGTTGTGTCTCGGGAATAATTGTTTTCAGCTCCTTCGGTTCTTCCTTTATTGCCGATGAAGAATTCCCCTCCTCCGATTCGGTAGCCGATGTAGCCTTGCTCTTTTCCTTATGACGTTCAAGACTAATGCTCTCCGATTCGAGTTTCAAATTTTTGTCCTTACTGAACTCCTTGACAAGCAGTGCATACTGTTCGTCGGTTATCTTGGTGTTAGGGTTAGCTTCAACCGTAAAACCTTTCTTTTGAAGAAATTCGACTGCCGTCTGAATTCCTACATTCAAGTCTCTTGCTACTTTATTTAACCTTATCGACATACTCAGTTTTAGTTTATAAATAATGGAAGAATTAAAGATGCCTCCGACAAAGGCACAAAGACCGCATTGTATCGGTCCCGAAAACGGATTACTCTTCAAACTCCGCTTTCAAAATAGCGAGAACTTCGTCCACGGTGTTCTCTTCGAGGTCGGCTTTCTCGATCAATGTTTCACGAGGCAACGCAAGCACACTCTTCGCAGTAGCGCATCCGATACCTTTCAAAGCCTCGATCACCCAGTCGTCGATTTCGTCGCTGAATTCGTCGAGGTAAATATCCTCCTCTTCTTCCTCGTCTATATCTCTGTAAACATCGATATTGTAACCCGTAAGCATGCAAGCCAGCTTAATATTCAAGCCGCCTTTACCGATAGCCAACGAGACCTCCTCAGGTTTAAGAAATACTTCTGCTTTCTTCTCCTCTTCATTCAACCGGATCGAAGAAATCTTGGCCGGACTCAAAGCGCGTTGTATAAACAGTGATGGATTGGCCGTGTAATTAATGACATCGATATTTTCATTGCGCAATTCCCGGACAATACCATGTATACGCGAACCTTTCACACCCACGCAAGCTCCTACCGGATCGATACGATCGTCATACGATTCAACGGCAATTTTAGCACGCTCTCCCGGAATACGGGCAATCGCTCTTATCAAAATCAAACCGTCGTGAATTTCGGGCACTTCGAGCTCGAAAAGACGGCGAAGAAATTCATTGGACGTACGGGATACCAAAATTTTAGGATTGTTGTTCTTGTTATCGACTTCCAACACGACAGCCCGCACGGTCTCGCCTTTCCGGTAAAAATCCGAAGGTATCTGTTCGGCTTTCGGCAGCAACAACTCATTGCCGTCGTCATCGATCAACAACATCTCCTTTTTCCAAATCTGGTAAACTTCGGCACTTACCAATTCGCCTATTTTATCTTTATATCTATTGTATATGGCATCTTTTTGCAAATCGAGAATCTTCGAAGCCAGCGTTTGGCGCAAATTCAAAATAGCTCGACGACCGAATTTCTCGAAATGCACCTCGTCGGTCATCTCCTCGCCGACCTCGAAATCGGGGTCGGTTTTCCGAGCCTCCGACAAAGAAACCTGCAAATTACTGTCGGTCACCGCTCCGTCTTCCACAATCTCACGGTTACGCCATATTTCGAAATCCCCCTTCGTCGGATTCACGATTATATCGAAGTTTTCATCGGTCCCGAACATCTTTGCCAATACGTTGCGGAAAGATTCTTCCAGCACACTAATCATCGTAGTTATTTCGATGTTCTTCAACTCTTTGAACTCTGCAAAGGTATCGACCATGCTAACGGGTTCCTCTTTTTTTGCCATATTATTTAAATCTGATTAGATATTTTGTATATTTTACTTCATCATATCCAAAAGCGAGGTCTTCCTCGACCTCCACTTTTCGTTTACTGGTTTCGCTCTTTACTTTCTTGGTTATCGTCACGACAAATTTCTCCGAATCGGCACTTTTCAATATCCCCGAAAGTTTCATGCCGTTTTTGGTCAACAATTCCACTTCCTTGCCTATATTTTTCTTGTACTGCCCGAGGACTTTGAACGGAGAGGTAATCCCTGCCGACCCAACCTCCAATTCATAATCTTCGACATCTCGGTCGAGCTTCGATTCCAAAAAACGATGTAACGCCACGCAGCGATCTATATCCACACCCTCCTCGTTGTCTATTTCCACGACAATCACATTATCGGGTTTTACTTGTACATCGACTACGAAACAGTCGCTTCCGGTCAACCCTTCTTCAACAAATGCCTCTATTTCTTTTTTATCTATCATAACGACTCTATGCAAAGAAAAAAACGAGGGGACATCATTGCCCCCTCTTCCATTCCAACCGCCACAAAGATAGCACAATATTATATAATACGCAACTCCACAGATTCCCTACGAACCAAAATAGGATAATTCGCACCTAAAATTTAAATATTTTTCAACAAATATATTCTTATTTAATATAATAAAAATGCGAAAGAACGCAATTGTTTCCGCAACAAAAGTTCTCTGCCCCCACAATAACGATTACACAAAGCATGAAATAATGGACTGTGATCCATATATTTTAGATGAGCGAGCTCATGGCAAATAACATAATCGATCAACTCTTCGGGTAGGTACATCAAATAAAACGACAACTGTATCTCTCCCCGACGGGTACAATGCCCCAACTTTCGCCGCCCGCGACCTATCGTTACCGAAACCACTGGCAACCCCAATCTCGACGAGATTTGATTCAGCCTCCGAGGTAAAACCTCTTGCGCCCTTCTGTAAACGAAACGACCCACTCCCCGCGACAACGTTTTCCGTACATTCGTCTCATTCAAATCGATTCCCGGAGGACAAAACACCTGTAAACAATCACCTTCATACCGAAATAAAAACTTATTCGACACACCCGGCAATAAACATATATCTCCTCCATAGCAAGGAATACTATCGCCCGTAGACAAAACTCGATTTTTCCGTATCGTCACGCTTCGAGACACCAACACCTTCAGTTTTTCACGGTTATCGTCCACTGCCGATTTCACCCGGTTTACAGCATATCCTTCCGGGCAAGTAATCTGCAAACCATTATCCTTTACTCTAAATATCAAACGGCACGCCCGACTATCCGAACGAATATAAATCTCCCCGAATTCCTCGTCTCGATAAACAAACATCTACTTTCTCCTTTTCCATTTGCGAAGATAATGGAATTGGAGCACTTGAACAAAATCGGACAAAAATGGCTCGATCGATAATTAGTCGGGATATCGGCTTAAAAAAAAATCGGAGGCGATTCTCCTTTAACTTCTCTCTTGTATTCACAGACAGATATGAAAAAGAATATTTGAAGCAGCATTATAAGTCCTCTTCCCTTCTGCGTCCCGTAGCCTTACGAGGTGTTTTGCAACGACAAAAATCGAAGCAGGGAAGAAAGCGAAATTCATACCAATCTCTCCCACTGTGTTACGCAGAGATATAGCGGGAGTGCTCGAAAAGCGGAAGAGCTAAATCAAGAAAAACACAAAAAGGTGTTAACGACAGAATACTATTATCCTCCTGCCCTGCGCACGCATATGCGACACCGGGGAGAAGTGTAAAATCTATCCTTATACCAAAAAAGAGAATATTCCTTTAACCACCCCACCTATACCCTGTGGCATTGCAAAGCACTCACTCCTCCCTGCCGTGTCCCGTAGTATTACGGGGTGTTTTGTAACGCAAAATATAGGGGAGGTGGCACGAAGTGACAGAGGGGTTAAATAAGAAGCTGTTTTAAATTTATTGAGAAATAATATTATCATTGCAGGCAGGTATGTTTTCCGTCCATATTGAGCCCCTGTCTCGGAATAAATTTAAAACAGCTTCTAAATATCCACAACAGAGGAAACGTATCAAGGTATCAACACTCTCCCTCTGCTCACCACAGATGAGATAGGGGGAGTGCCCGCAGGGCGAGGGGGTTAAACTCTCAAAAACATAATTTATTATCTTCTCAATCCTTCTCCGAAGAGCCTAAAATATAGCTACCGTCAAGCAAGTCATCGCTAAAATTCATGTCTATCCCCGAATTCTCCATTGAATCCAAAAACGCTCCCCCCACGAAAAGAATTGTCGGTAAAATCTATTTACCACCGGTTCCCCAAAAATAGTTTCGCTCCACAACAAAACCGAAATAACACCCCATTAGTTAAAAAATCATATTTATTTAGTACCATGCGATACAAACTACTAAACCATACCTATATTTGTGTTGTAAAAGGTACTAAACATGAATACAGACAACGTTAAATCTCAGATGAGAAAAGGGATACTGGAATATTGTACCCTGTTGATTCTTCAAAAAAGAAGAGCCTATGTTTCTGATATTATCCAATCGCTCAAAGAAGCGAAACTCATTGTAGTGGAGGGTACGCTATACCCGCTTCTTTCCCGCCTTAAAAACTCCGGATTACTTACTTACGTTTGGGAAGAATCCACGCAAGGTCCCCCGAGGAAGTATTATGAACTTACTCCCGAAGGAACTGTTTTTCTAAACGAACTCGACAACGCTTGGAAAGAATTGAATCAAGTCATAGACCACATCAAAGAACAATAAACCAAATACACTTTTATATGAAAAAGACCGTAACCGTCAATCTCGACAAAACGATTTTCAATATCGACGACGATGCCTATACCGTCCTCGAATCTTATTTAGAAGCACTACACGACCATTTCAAAAAAGAAGAAGGCGGGCAAGAAATCATGAACGACATCGAAAGCCGCATTTCCGAACTTTTCAAGGAAAGGTTAGGGTTCGGCATGCAAGTAATCACCCTGCAAGAGGTCAACGAAGTCATCGCCATAATGGGCCAACCGGACGAAATAGAAAACCCTCTCGATTCGGGAACGGCTCCCGACAATAATGCGGAAGGCGATAACTCTGGGCAAACGACCGATACTCCGAACAACGAATCTCACAAATCGACCAAACGGCTGTACCGCGACCCCGACAATCGCATATTGGGAGGTGTAGCATCCGGTATGGGCTACTATTTCGGTATAGACACGGTAGCCATTCGCGTCATCATGGTATTGCTGTTACCCTTATGGGCTTCATCGGTATGGATATATCTGTTGCTTTGGATATGTATTCCCGAAGCCCGCACGACCTCTCAAAAACTCGAAATGCGAGGTGAAACACCCACTGTCGACAATATCAAAAGAGCCGTAGAAGAAGAAAAAGAAAATGTCTCCCGAAACAGAGGTGTCGCCAATTCGATTTGGCGAAGCATGGGGAGTATATTCCGTGGACTTTTCAAATTCATATTCATTTGTATCGGCGGGCTTATCGCCATATCCATTATCGGAGCCTTAGTTACCTGCATCATCAGTATTCTAGGTTTCTTTTTCTTAGGGACAGCAACCATAACGACCCCCTTCTTCTCGATTTTTCCCGGAGGGATGCACGTTCTTAACGGACATTGGGAACTGGTGGTATTCACACTCTCGCTATTTTTTACTTTCGGTATCCCTTTGTATGCCATACTTCGAGCCGTATTAGGATCTATATTCCACTGGAAAGCCCAATCGTCGGCACTCAACATTTTCCTGCTGGTTCTTTGGATACTTTCTCTGGTCGGGCTATTCGTCTCCACCTTCATTTACATGCCCGAATATCCATTATTAAACCTATAAAGCTCCATAATTAGAAAGAGAACGCCGCAAAACTGCCGGGAAACCCCAGTTTGTGGCGTTCTTGCTTTATAAAAAAATCGGGTCACTCCCGTTTATCGACCCCCCACATCAATTTCGCGCGGAGCGTTGCCGAAAAACTATGGCCCAATCGCTTCACCACTTTTATGGAAAACGGAGCCTTTCGCAACACGACTTGCGAATCTGTATCCAACATAACCGAACGACCGTCGAGACTCAACAAATAACTATGGTTACGGCTATCCACACGCAACGTAATATTCATATCGTCATTCACGACCAACGGTCGAACCGTCAAACTGTGCGGCGCCACAGGCGAAATAACCCAATTGGCAGCCCGAGGCATAATAATAGGACCTCCTACACTCATCGAATAAGCGGTCGAGCCGGTAGGTGTCGCCACAATTAAACCATCGGCCTGATAGGTATTCAAATAACTATCTCCCACAGTCGTATGAATGGAAATCATCGATGAAGTATCCTGCTTCAAGACAGCGACCTCATTAAGAGCATAAGGCCAAAAATTCTCAGACAAACCGTTAAACTCGACTTGAAGCAACGATCGCTCCTCTATTTTATACTTTCCCTCTAAAATTTCGTTCAATACCGGTTCTACTTCTTCGGCAGGGACATCGGCTAAAAAGCCCAGACGACCGATATTCACACCCAAAACAGGAATACCCCTGTCTCCTATTTTTTCGGCAGCCCGCAGAAAAGTACCGTCTCCGCCGATACTCAATGCCATATCGGCAGTATAATTGCCTCGACAATCGATCTCCTCGATTCTATGACAAACATCGGGAAATTCTTTCGATAAAAAATCATAAAAATCCCCGTGTGCTACAAGCTCCGCCTCTGTACGGGACAATGTCTGCAACACATGCCGAATCTGTTCCGACCGAGATGGTTGATAAGTATGCCCGAATAATAAGATCCTCATATATTTCTACTTCACATTTCAAGATAATACATCAATTCTTTTATCCTTTGTTCTATCCGCTCGTCCATGACTCCATGCAACTGGTAACAACTCACTACCCGATAATCGAACCGCTCCAACGAACGAAGCACAGGGGTGGCATCTTCCCTGTCTATTCGCAAACAAGCCTTCCATATACCCGTTTTCTCATCGGAACGAATCATCAAATTCATCACTCGACAATCGTTATCCTCCACCAATCGAGTCAACTCGGTAGCCGAATAATCTTCTCGCGGAATCTCCAATTCAATAATCGCTCCCGAAGAAGAGGTTTGGCACAAATGAGCGACCGCAACCAAAGCCGAATGAATAGATATCGCGCCCACATAACGGCGATCGGTCGTTACCACCGGAAGTAAATCGTCGGAGTATTGAGCAAGTTGATTGACGACATCGAACAAATGGCTCTCTTCCCGAACAGACGGAGTACGCCAGTTTTCGCGCCCGATCTTTCCGGCTACATCGTCCCGAAGCAGCTCTTTCTCATGAACGACTCCGACATACGAGCCCTCGTCCACAATCGGCAGGCTCGACAATCCAGACATCTGCATCGTCGCCAACCCTTGTTTGACCGACATTCCCGGGGTTAAAAGAGGTATTTCGGGTGATATCATATCTTTTGCTTTCATTTTTTGCTCATATTTCTGTAATTCGTATTATTTTTGCGGTAAAGATTATACAAAAATAATGAAAGGTATGTGCAGGATAAAACAAATCCGTTTGCTTTTTACGCCGGACTGCACCTTCTTTTCGCATTTTATGCAAATATAGTGAAAGGTGAGTGCAGAGACAAGAGGGAATTATATTTCCGATTTGACTATGCCGAACCGAATCCTATATTCGTGTTTACAAATATAGTGAAAGATGAGTGCAAAGGCAAACGGAAATCACATTTCCGACTTGGCTATGCCGAAACGAATCCTACACTATACAAATATAGGTATTTTCTCGGTGGGCAAACCCATCGGATTGTTTGAGTTAAAATTATTACCGACAATACCGAAGGTTTCAACACCAAAGCGCGATAAGGTTAATAAAGAGAAATGACAAAATTAAGTGTAAATGTCAACAAAATAGCCACCCTGCGAAACGCAAGAGGCGGTAATATTCCAAACGTGTTAAAAGTCACTTTGGACTGTGAATCATTCGGAGCAGAAGGTATCACGGTTCACCCCCGTCCCGATGAACGCCACATACGTTATGCCGATGTGTATGAATTAAGACCTGCTGTAAGCACCGAATTCAACATCGAAGGTTATCCCTCCGAAAAATTTCTCGACATGGTTCTCAAAGTGAAACCCACGCAAGTGACGCTCGTTCCCGATGCACACGATGTCATTACATCGAATGCAGGTTGGGACACCAAAAACAACTTCGATTTTCTTTCCAAAGTGGTCGACCTTTGTAAATCAGCTAATATACGAACCTCTATTTTCGTAGAACCGGATTTAGAGATAGTCGAATACGCCGCAAAAACCGGAGCCGACCGTATCGAATTATATACCGAGCCCTATGCCGTTCGCTATCCACAAGATAAAGAAGATGCGATAAAACCATTCGTCGAAGCAGCCGAGCATGCACGCGGCTTGGGATTGGGCGTAAACGCCGGGCACGATTTAAGCCTTGAAAACCTCCGGTTCCTGCATGAAAGAATCCCTTTCCTAAGCGAAGTATCTATCGGGCATTGCCTCATCTGCGACGCTCTGTATTTAGGTCTGCGGGAAACCATCAAACAATATAAAGAATGCCTGAAATAATCCATTAAACCGAACGCCATGAATTTATTGACATTGCTTTTGCAGACTACCGACACGCTTGTGACTCCCCCCGTTCTGACACCCACGGTCGAAACCGCAGGTGATTTGAACCTTTGGGAACTCGCCTGCAAGGGAGGAATCATCATGATTCCCCTTTTGTTGCTCTCCTTGTTATCCATCTACATTTTCTTCGAAAGGCTGCAAGTCATCAGACGAGCCGCACGCGAAGACAATACGTTTATGGAACGGATCAAAGACTATATCCACGAAGGCGATATAGATAGCGCATTGAAACTCTGCAAAAAAACCAATACGCCCTATTCCCGACTTATCGCCAAAGGTATCTCTCGCTTGGGTCGTCCCATGAACGATGTTTTAGTAGCCATCGAAAACGTGGGAAACATCGAGATCGCCAAACTCGAAAAAGGATTTCCGTGGTTAGCGACAACCTCCGCGGGAGCACCCATGTTGGGATTCCTCGGGACCGTCACTGGTATGGTGAGGGCTTTCTATAACATGGCATCGGCCGGAAACAATGCCGATATCTCCACGCTGTCGGGAGGTATCTATGAAGCACTGGTAACGACCGTAGCCGGTCTCATCGTCGGAATTATCGCACTCTTTGCCTATAACTATCTCGTATCACGTGTAGACGGGGTGATGAATCAGTTGGAAGCGAAGACTATGGAATTTATGGATTTGCTCAACGAGCCGGCAGAATAACTCGGAATCATGGCACTCAAACGAAGACATAAAATAGACGCGACATTTAGTATGGCATCGATGACCGATGTCATATTCCTGTTGCTCATATTCTTCATGATCACCTCTACGATCGTCTTTCCCAACTCCATAAAGGTAAACCTTCCGCAAAGCAATCAGCAAGCGGCGGCCAAACCGCTCACACGGGTAACGATCGATGAAAATTTGAACTATTACATCGCTTTCGGAAACGAAGCGGCACAACCTGTCACATACGACCAACTGGTACAGAAATTGGCAGAAACCCCGCAACACGATACCGAGCGATTCGTCGCTCTTTATGCCGACGAAACAGTCCCCTATCGCGAAATCGTCAAAATACTCAATATAGCCAACGACAACCGATTGAAAATGGTACTGGCCGCCAAGCCCGTACACAACCCATAACCCTTTTCCGTTTTTCCGTGGAACAACAGAAAAAAGATAAAATACTGGCACTTGTCACGACAATCGTCTTGCACATAGTCGTCCTGTTTGTCCTGTGGCTCACTTTCTTAGGAAAGGAACCCGTCGGCACAGGTAGCGGCGTATTGGTACAAGTAGGTTTTGTAGACGAATCGGCAGGTATGTTCGAATCGAATGCCGATCGTCCCGAACAAACCGAGGCAGAACGTCCCCGTGAAAACGAAGATGAGCTACTGACTCAAACCGACGAGGAAAGCATACACATCGAAAAGAAAGAAGAAAAAAAAGATAAAACCATACAAGAGAATAAAAAAGACGAGCGCATAGCCAATCAAGTCAAAAATGCTTTCGGGAAAGGAGTTTCCAATGACGGCAGCAGAGGCGATAGCGACGAAGGAAGCGGCACGCAGGGCAATCCGTTCGGTAACTCTTCAACCGGCGAAATCACCGGCGTGGGGGGATATGGAGGATACAACCTCGGCGGACGTGGGCTCGTAGGTTCATTACCATATCCCGAATACGACAACAGTAACGATGCCGGTATCATCGCCATATCCATAACCGTGGATCCGCAAGGAAAAGTCATCAGTGCTATTGCTACGGTTAACGGCAGCAAAGGCACGGCATTCTCCAACCCGAAGTTGCGGGCATCCGCCGAAGCCGCCGCCCGCAAATCGCGATTCGAGCGCAGCACGGGTTCCTCTAATCAAACAGGAGTTATCATCTATATCTTCAAACAAAATTAAGCACTTCTTTACTACGGATTTATAGTCGAAATGAGAAACCTCTCGACTCCTTTCCTCTTGACCCTCGTACCTTCGGCTTGTCCCGTAGCATTACGGGGTGGTGTCCGAAGGACAGAAGGGGCTCAGTCGATAATTAGTGGGGATTCTCCTTTTATACCTCTCACCCCTCAATCAAAGATTATATGATATTTTCAACCCCCTCGCCCTGCGGGCACTCCCCCTATCTCATCTGCGATGAGCAGAGGGAGAGGATTGAAAGTATCACTTTGAACCGTTTTATTCCTTCGGAGCTTTATGGGGTATTCTCCTCCTCCCCTGCCGTGTCCCGCAGCATGGCGGGGTGTTCTGCATAAAATCGAAGCAAGGGCGAAAGAGGAATACATCTCAACCTCTCCCCCTGTGTTCCTGCAAGGAATATAGGAGGAGTGCCCGCAGGACGAGGGGGTTAAACTCTCAAAACATAATTTATTATCTTCTCAATCCTTCTCCCAAGAGCCTAAAATGTAGCTACCGTCAAGCAATTCATCGCTAAAATTCATGTCTACCCCACAGTTTTCCTACTAAACTAAAAGAACAGTGCAATAAACGTAGAACTAGCGAGAGAATAATTTTTACGCCGTCTAATACCCCAACGCTATATTATCGATCCAAAAAGTATTGCCCAACCCTCCTATATAGGCAGTTCCACAAGTAGCCGAAGCCATTACCAACATGTGCGTTACCGGTTCGTCGGCTTCTCCCCAACCCACTTCGACCACCGGAACCATATCGCCTTTGCTGTTTCGGCAATAATACGATTTATCTTCGGGAATAAGCCCCATATAAGATTTGTAAAAAGGCTTATCGGTAATATCCCCGTAGTGAATAGGCACACTATGACCGTTAACCCAATCGGGTGTACTCTTTACATATCGTTCTCTCCCAGTGCCCACACGATGAGCGTACACATTTCCGTTCTCGTCTTCCCACCGGTGCTGCAACAAAATATATACTTCCGCGCTATCTCTTCCGGCCAACTGTTTCCGAGAACTGAATCCGGTCGATTCCGTACGGAAATCATCGGGCGAAGCCTTATATTTATAATCGAAAATCAATCGCACGGGGCGTTTGGTGAACGGTATACCCATTTCCATTTTGCCATAGGGATTACTCGTCGAACGAATCGGCTCGTTCACCTCTCCTAAAAAAATACTTCCGCTCACCAACACGTGAAGATTCATCATACCCAACACACGACAATCCTCTATGACGGTCTCCATACAAGCACATGTCCCGCCATCTTGACGTTTCTCCGGTCGTACGGTATTACTGGTTTTCACTATCCCCATTACATTCGCCATCACATTCGACGATGCCCAGGGAGAACCGCCCATGTTCCTATACGCTTTATTCCCTTTGATATACTGTGTCGGAGCGATGGCGTATACTGTCTTCGTTTTTCCTCCCAACAAAGCAGATTCTTTGATTTCACGAGTTACCCAATGTTCAAAATCGCCGAAAGCTATCGGTTCCACATGTTGAGCCCTCAGACTCACCGGCTCCAAAAGACCGAGCAAAATAATAAACAAACTTAGTTTTCGCATCTTTTTCATCTTAATTTTCACAAAGTCAGACGTTACAAAATTAAATCCTCCTTCGATTTATTGTGGACAATTATCTATTTTTAAATATTCACAGGTCCTCATTTTGTATAAAACCTTTCTATTCCGCTTTTTGTTCGAAACAAAAAATGTTTCTTTATGTAAAAATACAGAGGGTTTCAGAAAAGTATTTAAATCGGGAACGATCTCTTTAATTTTCATTACTTTTGCAATACGTATGAAAATAGAAGCGGTTTAACACGAGAAAAAACATATTCGTCTTACTCGGCCCCTATCCCATCATGCGTTATTTTTGTAAAAACATTACTATTCATTTATCTTATATCGAAAAAACACAATGGACACGGCTACATTCAATACATTCCTCGTCGTCATGGCCGTTACGGCACTTATCGTTTTCATCGCGCTACATTTTATCAATGCGGGCTACGGTATGCTTTTCGATAAAAAATGGGGAGCATCGCTTTCCAATCGCATAGGCTGGATCGTCATGGAAGCTCCGGTATTTATCGCCATGATTTTCTTATGGATTTTCGCCACCGACGAATACCGGTTCGACCCGATTCGAATCACATTCCTCGTCTTGTTTCAAATTCATTATTTCCAACGCTCTTTCATATTCCCCTTTCTCATTAAAGGGAATAGCCGCATGCCACTCAGTATCGTGAGTATGGGTATCATCTTCAACCTGCTCAACGCACTCATGCAAGGAGGTTGGATCTTTTATATCTCACCCCTAGACTACTACACTGCCGAATGGTTCTATTCTCCGCAATTCATCATCGGAGTTATTATCTTCTTTGCGGGAATGTTTATCAACATTCAATCCGACTCCATTATACGCCACCTGCGCAAGCCCGGTGACCGACGGCATTACATACCGCAGGGAGGAATGTTCCGATGGGTATCGTCGGCAAACTATTTTGGAGAATGGCTCGAATGGGTAGGTTTCGCTATCCTCACTTGGTCATGGGCCGGAGTCGTATTCGCTTGGTGGACATTCGCCAACCTCGCCCCACGGTCGGCGGCTCTTTACAAGCGATACAGCGAAGAGTTCGGAGAAGAATTTACAAAAGAAAAACGAAAAAAAATAATACCCTTCATCTATTGACAACATGGATAACGAATATTCCCAAAAACAGTCCATACTGTTCACTCCGGCTTCGATAGGCCCGATAACCCTGAGAAACCGCACAATCCGCTCAGCGGCGTTCGAAGGCATGTGCGACCATAACGCACCCACCGAAATGCTCTATGACTACCATCGCAGCGTAGCGGCAGGGGGTATCGGTATGACCACATTGGCCTATGCTTCGGTAACCCGAAACGGGCTCTCGTTCAAACATCAATTATGGATGCGACCCGAAATCGTCGAACCGCTGCGACGCATTACAGATGCCATTCACGACGAGGGAGCCAAAGCCTCCATTCAACTGGGACATTGCGGCAATATGTCGCACCGCAGCACAGCCGGCCAGATTCCCATATCGGCATCGACCGGATTCAACCTCTATTCCCCCACATTTGTGAGAGGAATGCGTAAAGACGAAATCGAGGAAGTCGCAAAAGCCTTTGGCACTGCCGTCAATACAGCACGTGATGCCGGATTCGACGCAGTAGAAATCCATGCCGGACACGGTTATCTCATCAGCCAATTCTTGTCCCCGTACACCAACCGGCGGCGTGACGAATACGGAGGCTCGCTCGACAACCGCATGCGATTTATGCGCATGTGCATGGAAAGTGTGATGAAAGCGGCCGGCAGCGATATGGCGGTAATCGTAAAAACCAACATGAGAGACGGGTTTAAGGGAGGAATCGAAATCGACGAAGGCATACTCATCGCACAAGAACTCGAACGCTTGGGAGCCCATGCCTTAGTATTGAGCGGAGGGTTCGTCAGCAAAGCCCCCATGTATGTCATGCGAGGCGAAATGCCCATTACCTCCATGACTTATTACATGAAAACATGGTGGCTAAAATACGGTGTCAAACTGGCCGGACGATTCATGATACCCAAATCCCCGTTCCGAGAGGCCTATTTTCTGGACGATGCGCTCGAATTTAGAAAAGCATTGAAACTTCCCCTCATTTATGTGGGTGGTTTGGTAGCTCGTCCGACGATCGAAAAGGTGCTCGACCACGGATTCGAATTCGTACAAATGGGACGTGCGCTCATCAACGAACCCGATTTTGTCAACCGCATGAAAAACGAAGGCGAAGAACGTTGCGGGTGCGATCATACGAACTATTGTATCGCCCGCATGTATTCCATCGAAATGGCCTGCCACAAACATTTGGAAGGACAGCTTCCCCCTTGTATCGCACGGGAAATAGAGAAAATGCACCATGCCACGAAATAAAGATCTTTCGGCATACACGGCTCTCGTCACCGGAGCGAGTTCGGGAATCGGGCTCGAATATACTCGACAGCTGGCTGCGCGGGGAGCTAATTTGGTGATGGTGAGTATCGACCGGGAAGACCTCGATCGGGAAGCAAAAAAGATTGTCGACACCAGTGGCGTATCGGTCGAAACCATTTGCATGGATTTGGCCCAACCCGAGGCGGCAAACAAACTTTACGACCACTGCCGACAAAAAGGAATACAAATAGAGATTCTCATCAACAATGCAGGCATATTCTCTTTTCAGGAAATAACACGCACCGATCCGAAGAAGATAGAAACGATGCTCCAACTGCACATCGGTACAGTCACCCGCCTGTCCCGCCTCTTCGCCGCAGACATGTGTAACAGGAAACACGGATACATACTCAACATGTCCTCCTTATCCTGTTGGACACCCTATCCCGGCATAGCGCTCTACACAGCGACCAAAGCCTATATCAGAGTGTTCACCCGGGCTTTGGGCTACGAATTGCGCGACTACGGAGTCGTAGCCACAGTCGTTTGTCCCGGAGGCGTTGCCACCGGATTATACGGATTAAAACCCGGGCTACTGAAATTGGGTGTTCGGTTAGGAGTCCTTATGACAACCGAACGCTTGGTTCGCAAAGCATTAAAAGCCCTGTTCCGAGGCAAAAAACAACTTATCCCCGGAGTATTCAACCGTCTGCTGATTCCTTTGGCATCTGTCATGCCCACTTCCATACGGCTATTTGTAAAACACCGTCTGCTCGATGAATAAAGATTATTACATAGTTACCGGAGCGAACGGTAGCATAGGACAAGCCATTACCGAAGCTCTCGCTGCCCAAAACCTCCCAGTCGTCATGGGCTGCCGGAACATAGCCAAATCACAACCCATCAGACAACGAATCATAGAGAAAACCGGTAATTCCGATATTCTCCTCTTGCCTCTCGACCTTGCCTCATTCCAATCCATATCCCATTTTTGTAAACAACTGGCAGAAACGGGCATCTCCATAAAAGCACTCGTTAATAATGCAGGAGTCATGTGTAAGGACTTCGGTAAAACCGTCGACGGATTCGAAACCTCGATAGGCGTCAACTACATAGGAACCGTTTTTCTCACCGAGTCGCTAATACCGCTCATGCACCCGGGGAGCCGCATTGTCATGACCACTTCGTTAACCCGATATATCGGGAAAATAGATTCCTCTTTTTTCTCCGACTCACCCCGAACCTACAAACGATTCAAGGCATACGGAAAATCGAAACTCGCCCTTACCATGTACACGGCACATTTGTCCACGAAAATTCGAGATAAAGGAATATCGGTAAATGCGGCCGACCCCGGTATCGTCGATTCCGACATGATCACCATGCATTCTTGGGTCGATCCGTTAGCCAATCTTTTTTTTCGACCCTTTATCAGCTCACCCCGAAAAGGAGCGATCGGAGCGATCTATGCAGCGAGTGCGCCGGATACGGATAACATTACAGGCGAAATTTTCACAAAACACCGCCATACCCCTATCCCAGCTAAATGGAGAAAGTCTCGGCAAGCCCTATGGTTGCAAAACGAAACCGAAAAAATAATAGCCGGTATTAGGTCGTAAAACGCCCTTGCTTCCGACTGAAAATATAAAATTATACAAGACTTGTATTTTCTTATTAACTCGCCGCAACCGCCTATTAGACATAGTCACGAATGGTAACATAGGCATAATAATATGACAATTATCCAGATACGGAAAGTCCCATCTATCGACATACCTCTATTTAATCATATTTTTATAAACGCCCCCCCTTTTTTCAGCACGCAGAATAAGAATTATAATTTTGTTTTTAATTCCGAAAACACTACCTTTGCCGAGTATTCAGATTTACATTTTCTCTTGTTTCAAGGGAAAAAGAAACAAGAGACATCTTTGATATTACGAACAAGTTCTGCCGGAAAAAAACAACGATGTGAATCGTTATACTATCAGTCCCCTTTTTTTATGATATCGAGATTCCGGCAGAACTTTCCTTTTTTATATCCTTAGACCAAACAAATAAACATTAACCTCTTTGCCCACGGTGCAAGAAAAGTCATCAACAAACACAATCTTGCCTTTATCGAGTTTTATCGGAAAGCAATAAAGCACAATAACAATTCAACCTTCTCCCCTGTGTTTCCGTAGGGAAATATAGGGGAGAGACCGAAGGAACGGTAGTTCCTGAGGAGAGGGGTTGAAAGATCGTTTATTTTGCTTATGCTGGTCTTCTTAACCCCTCTGTTTTCAACCCCCTCGCCTTGCAGGCACTCCCCCTATCTCATCTGCGATGAGCAGAGGGAGAGGATTGAAAGTATCATTTTGAACCGTTTTATCCCTTCGGAGCTTTATGGGGTATTCTCCTCCTCCCCTACCGTATCCCGTAACATTACGGGGTGTGGCAATAGGAGAGACACCGAAGAAACTGCCGTTCCTGAGGAGAGGGGTTGAATGATATAAAAACACTACTCCTTCTGATTTCCTACCGAACCTATTTAAATTAATCTCATTTTTATCTCCTAAAAACAAAAACCGCCGAGCTCGTTCAGAACTCGGCGGCATTATGTATGTAATCAAATCCTTCAATTACAATTTACCGGCACTGCCCAATACATTTTCAATTTTGTGCTTGTACAATTTTTCCATGTTGTCACGAGCCGGGCCCAAATATTTACGAGGATCGAATTCTGCGGGTTTCGTCGCAAACACCTCGCGGATAGCGGCTGTCATAGCCAAACGGCTGTCCGAGTCGATGTTGATTTTACAAACGGCCGACTTAGCGGCTTTACGCAATTCCTCTTCGGGAATACCGATAGCGGCATCCAATTTTCCTCCGTATTTGTTGATCGTATCGACCTCTTCTTGGGGTACAGAAGACGAGCCGTGCAATACGATGGGGAAGCCCGGAAGTTTTTCCATAACGGCATCCAATACGTCGAATGCCAAAGGAGGAGGAACCAAACGACCCGTCTTAGGATCTACATGGCATTGTTCGGGTTTGAATTTATAAGCTCCGTGAGAAGTACCGATAGAGATAGCCAAAGAATCGCAACCTGTGCGAGTAGCGAAATCGATTACTTCTTCGGGGTCGGTATAAGTGTGATGTTCTGCACTTACCTCGTCTTCTACACCGGCAAGCACACCCAGCTCACCTTCTACTGTTACATCGAATTGGTGAGCATAGTCCACTACTTTCTTAGTCAGAGCCACATTCTCTTCGTAAGGCAAGTGAGAACCGTCGATCATTACCGAAGAAAATCCCATATCGATACAAGATTTGCACAATTCGAACGAATCGCCGTGATCGAGGTGCAGAACGATTTGAGGATGTTCGCAACCCAACTCTTTGGCATATTCCACTGCACCCTGTGCCATATAACGAAGCAATGTTTGGTTGGCATAGTTACGAGCACCTTTCGAAACTTGGAGAATTACCGGCGATTTAGTTTCAACAGAAGCCTTGATAATAGCCTGTAACTGTTCCATATTGTTAAAGTTGAAAGCGGGAATTGCATAACCGCCTTTGATAGCCTTAGCAAACATCTCTTTGGTGTTTACCAATCCTAATTCTTTGTAGCTTACCATCTTATAATAAATTAATGTTAGTAATTCCTCATGTGAAAAGATTGCGAAAAAAATCAATAGGACTTTTTCTTATCAGCTAGTCCGACTTGTTTTCGACAATCGTTGCAAAGATAAACATTTTTGCCGACTCCCTTTATCAACAAGTATAAAAAACATGCATACCGCATACTTTTTTACTAATTTTACATAACGGAAAATGTAGCATTCCACTCTCTTTATATCGATATAACCTGCAAAATGTTCAATAAATATACTCAGAAAAAGGTTAAATCTTTGTACAATCGCACATTATTGCATTTTGAAACCGTTTCTGCTTTCTCTATTCAATTATTATCTGTACTTTTGCCCTCCGTATATTTTTTATAACCCCTTAAATTCAATTCGTTTATAAAAAATGAGAAAATGGCGTATTGAGGACTCCGCCGAACTATATAACATCAACGGGTGGGGCCTGAAATATTTTTCGATCAACGACAAAGGGCACGTTGCTGTAACGCCCCGGGAGGGAAGCGCATCGGTCGATTTGAAAGAATTAATGGACGAGTTACAAGTCCGCGATGTCACGTCGCCCGTATTGTTGCGTTTTCCCGATATTCTCGATAATCGTATCGAGAAAATATCCAAATGTTTTCAACAAGCGGCCGACGAATATGGTTACACGGCCAAAAACTTCATCATCTACCCCATCAAGGTCAACCAAATGCGACAAGTGGTAGAAGAGATCGTCAGTCACGGTAAAAAATTCAACATCGGCTTGGAAGCGGGTTCCAAACCCGAATTGCATGCTGTATTGGCAATCAACACCGATGAAAACTCGCTCATCATCTGTAACGGATACAAAGATGAGAACTACGTAGAATTGGCACTTTTAGCTCAAAAGATGGGACGACGAATCTTCCTTGTCGTGGAAAAATTGAACGAACTACGTCTCATAGCCGACATTTCCAAACGCTTGAAAATACGTCCGAATATCGGGATTCGTATCAAACTGGCAAGTTCAGGCAGCGGCAAATGGGAAGAAAGCGGAGGTGACGGAAGCAAATTCGGGCTCAATTCCAGCGAATTGTTAGAAGCTCTCGATTTCTTGGAAAAAGCCAAGATGACCGATTGCCTCAAACTGATACACTTCCACATCGGCAGCCAAATCACAAAAATACGACGCATCAAAAATGCACTCAAAGAAGCGTCGCAATTTTATGTCCAGCTCCAAAACATGGGATTCCACGTAGAGTTTGTCGATATCGGCGGAGGCTTGGGTGTCGATTACGACGGAACCCGTTCCTCATCGAGCGAGAGCAGCATGAACTATTCTATACAGGAGTATGTCAACGACTCCGTCTCGGCGTTGGTCGATGCTTGCGCTAAAAACAATTTGCCGCAACCGAACATCATTACCGAGTCGGGACGGTCGCTTACCGCCCATCATTCCGTATTGGTATTCGAAGTACTGGAAACTACCTCGCTCCCGATATGGGACGAGAAAGAAGAACTCGGTGAAAATCCTCACGAACTGGTAGACGAGCTCTATAAAATATGGGACAACATGAATCAACCCCGGTTACTCGAATCGTGGCACGATGCCCTGCAAATCCGGGAAGAAGCGCTCGACCTGTTCGGGTTGGGTCTGCTCGACTTACGTACCCGTGCCCAGATAGAGCAACTATTCTGGTCTGTGGCTCGCGAAGTGAACGAAATCGCCTCCGACATGAAGCATGCTCCCGAAGAACTTCGGAAAATCTCCAAACTTCTGCCCGACAAGTATTTCTGCAACTTCTCTCTGTTCCAATCGTTACCAGATTCATGGTCGATCGACCAACTTTTCCCCATCATGCCCATCAGTCGGCTCGACGAGCGTCCCGACCGCACAGCGACCATACAAGACATTACTTGCGATTCCGACGGAAAAATCAATAATTTCATCTCGTCGCACGGAGCGAACTCGCACCTTGCCGTACATGCGCTCAACAACAAGGAGCCCTATTACATAGGCGTATTCCTCGTGGGAGCCTATCAAGAGATATTGGGAGATATGCACAACCTTTTCGGTGACACGAATGCCGTGCACGTCAGCGTGTACAAAGACCGCTACGAAATAGACCAAGTCATCGATGGCGAGACGGTGGCCGAAGTCCTCGACTACGTGCAGTTCTCACCCAAGAAACTGGTTCGCAGCGTGGAAACATGGGTAACTTCGTCTATGAAAGCCGGCATCATCACACCCGAAGAAGGTAGAGAATTTCTCTCCAACTACCGATCGGGTTTGTACGGATATACCTATTTAGAAAACGACTAACTTTTCACATGGATTATCGGGACACGAGTTTCCCGGTAATCCATTCCTATTTAAAAATGCAACGCTATTTCATCTACCTTTCTTTCAACGGTGCGCAGTATCATGGTTGGCAAATACAGCCCAATGGAATCACCGTGCAAGAAGTCCTCGAAAAAGCGTTAGCCACATTGCTCCGCCGTGAAACTCCGGTGACAGGAGCGGGACGAACCGACGCCGGCGTCAACGCCCGACTCATGGTTGCCCACTTCGACGCTCCAATACCCCTCGACAATCCGACCGAAACGGCCGACAAACTCAATCGTATTCTGCCGCCCGACATAGCTGTCTACGAAATACGTCCCGTCATTGCCGAAGCACACAGTCGATTCGATGCTTTGAGTCGCACCTACAAATACTACATAATAGATCACAAATCACCATTTATCGAATCCTTCGCCTGCCGTTATCGGGGAAATCTCGACTTTGACAAAATGAATACGGCGGCCGAACAGCTCTACCGATATACCGATTTCACCAGTTTTAGCAAACTGCATACCGATGTTAAAACCAATAATTGCCGAGTGACATTCGCCCGCTGGGAACCCGAAGGCGAACGACAGGTATTTACCATCACTGCCGACCGTTTCCTCCGTAACATGGTGCGGGCCATCGTAGGAACGCTGCTCGATGTAGGACGGGGAAAACTTTCGGTGGAGGACTTCTGCCGTATCATCGAGCAAAAAAACCGTTGCGCCGCTGGAACTTCGGTCCCCGGCAAAGCGCTCTTTCTTCACGACATCGTTTACCCCGACCACATTTTCCTACCCCGTTAACCACCCTCTCACATCTTGTGGAAATCAAACACATCACACAAAACAAGGCCGACTTCCTCGACCTGCTTTTATTGGCCGACGAAAACGAAACTATGATAGCCCGCTATCTCGACCGCGGCGAAATGTTCGCCTTGTATGATGACGATTTGAAAAGTATCTGCGTTGTCACACAAGAAGGGAAAAATCTCTACGAAATTAAAAATCTGGCCACCTATCCGCCATTTCAACGACAAGGATATGCCCGTCGGCTAATCGAATACATAGAAAATCGCTACAACGCACCCAGCACGATACTGCAAGTCGGCACAGGCGACTCGCCTCTCACGATACCCTTTTACGAGCATTGTGGGTTCCGCTACTCCCATCGTATTCCTCGTTTCTTTACCGACAATTATCCGCACCCCATCTTCGAAGGAGGGAAACAGCTCGTTGATATGATCTATTTGAGAAAAGAACTCTGAGAAATTCTTTCGAAATTTCCCGGACAACGACTCTTGCGCGACCACCTATCGAACCGCTTTCTTCCGCTTCGTGATTACGAAATATAGCCCCAACAAAACAAACGGGATACTCAATATCTGCCCCATATCGATAGGCAATACATTCTCGAAATCCACCTGCCGCTCCTTCAAGAATTCGATAAAGAAGCGGAACAAAAATATCAAAGTAATACACAACCCGAAGTAAAGACCTCGCCCGTAATTATCCTTTTTATATCGAGCGACCCCGACCATAATCAAGAAAAACAGAAAATAAGCGATAGCCTCGTACAACTGAGCCGGGTGACGAGGGAGCATATCCACACGCTCGAATACAAAAGCCCACGGCACATCGGTGGGCAAACCTATAATTTCGGAATTCATCAAGTTGGCAAGCCGTATGAAACCCGCCGCCAACGGTGCGGCGATACCCATCATATCGAGAATATCGAGATAATGAATCTTGGTCTTGCGACAAAATATAGCAAGGGCTATAATCAACCCCAACGTTCCACCATGGCTTGCCAATCCCGCATATCCCGTAAACTTCCAATCGCCATCGGGATAAAAGTGCACCGGCAAAACGATTTCCAACGGGTGACTCAGGTAATAGTCAGGCTCATAAAACAAACAATGTCCCAACCGTGCCCCGATAAAAATACCTAAGAAACTGTATAAAAACAAATTCTGAAACGTATCGACAGGTAAACCCTTCGATTGATACAATTTATAAACCACCTGACTACCCGCCAAAATGGCGATAACCCAAAAGATACTGTACCAACGTATCGCAATGCCGGCAATCGAAAACAATATGGGATCGGGATTCCAATGGATATATAGCAACGCCATAATTTACAACGATGTATGTTAAAGAATAGTACAAGCCGAGAGTGGAAACAAATTCACTTGGTTACACCGAGGCACAATCTATTTTCGTAAAATGCAAAGATAACGCAAGGCACGAAAAGGGCAAAACGGACTTGTTCATTTTTTATTTCGAATCACCACCTATCTGCAACAGACTTTTCAAAAAAACAACACAAACAAAGTCCTAATCTACCATCTTCTGCCTCTTTCCCAATCTCATCGGAAATAAGCAAGAGAAGATGGGGCGAAGAGACCCATTCAGTCAGACACCCGTTCCACTTGCACCAAACATCTATTTGTAAAAATTAAAACAGTTTCTAACTTTGCAGGCGATTTACAGATATAACTAAAAGATACAAAAGATGTGGTTATCACTCGCTTTTCTCTCGGCTTTCCTATTAGGCTGTTACGAAGTCTGTAAAAAGAAATCGCTCGACAACAACGCTGTCATTCCTGTACTCTTTCTCAATACCTGTTTTTGCAGTCTGTTGTTCCTCCCGTGTATTGTCCTTTCCTACGGGTTTCCCGAACTTATGCGAAATTCACTCTTCTATGTGCCCCCTTCCACCGGTCACGAGCATATTTATATCATAGGCAAAGCGGCGCTCGTCCTCACATCATGGACTTGCGCCTATTTCGCCACCAAACATTTGCCCATCACCATAGCCGGGCCAATCAAGGCTTCCCAACCCATTCTCACACTCATAGGAGCATTACTCATCTTCGGCGAGCAACTGAATCTCTATCAATGGATCGGAGTCATTCTGGCGATCGTCTCGTTCATTATGCTATCCTTCTCCGGAAGAAAAGAAGGCATCAATTTCAAACACAATATCTGGATTCTCTTTATAGTCCTCGCCACAATCACCGGTGCGGCCAGCGGGTTGTACGACAAATATCTCATGTCGCACGGCTTCGACCGAATGACCGTACAAGTATGGTACTCCTACTATCAAATGGCGATGATGACCGTTATTCTCTTTGTATTATGGTATCCCAAACGTAAGCATACCACACCTTTTGTTTGGAAACCCTCTATCTTTTTCATCTCCCTGTTTCTCGTTTGTGCCGACTTCGTATATTTCTACGCCCTCAGCTACCCCGACTCCATGATTTCTATCGTCTCTATGGTACGTCGCAGCAGTGTCGTCGTCAGCTTCATAGCCGGCGCATTCCTGTTCCGAGAAAAAAATATCCGTAGCAAATCGTTCGATTTGATACTCGTCCTATTGGGTATGTTCTTCCTTTATCTCGGCACAAAATAAAAGACGGTAACAATATTTACGGCTGTTTTTTTGGCTCACAGAAGCAATTATGATTACTTTTGTGTCAAACGATCGTTATGAAACTAAGGAATCTGTTATTCTGTTTATGCTCGATAGTCACCTTGACATCATCGGCAATAGAACCGGTGGCGCAATTATTCATTGCCATGCCCGACTCGCTCGTCCTTTCTATCGAAATAAACCGGAGGAAGGACTTGATCGATTTGATGCACGCCGGACAGAAAGCCGAGATTGTCACGAAACTAGGCGGTAAAGCCGAGATGACACTGCTACAAGACAGCCTGCTCTTGATCGACCTGTCGAAACGCAGTAAAATGGAAATACGGTGGTATGATACAACCGGCAACGATACGATTATCGCTCTTGTCAATACGGTATATGCCCCAGCGGGAGACAGTCGCATACGGTTTTTCGACACTGCATGGAAGGAACTCCCCGCTTCGGAATGCATTCGCCAGATACGACGGGAAGAGTTTTTCCAATTCCCCGATAGCTTGACAAAGGCAAAAAAAGAAGACTTGTTACGTCCGGTAGACATTTTCCTTGTGGAGTACAACTTCGCTACCGACGGTTCTCTATGTGCCCGGCAGTCATGGGCAAACTATCTAGACAAAGAATCATTCGATCGTATCGAACCCTATCTGCAAGATTCAATCGTGTTGCATTGGGACGGAAAAAGATTCAAATAAAACAGACCCACTTTCCCGAACAGAATCAGATTCAATCGCAGCAATAATCATCTTATATCATCAGAGACCAAACGGGCTCAGTCGATAATTAGAAGGGATTGTCCTTGTATATTCCAACCCCTCTCCTCAGAAACCATTGTTTCTTCGGTGTCTCCCCTATACGGCTAACGCCACACAGGGGAGAAGGGTAAATACAATCTCCATCTCATTCTCCAAAATAATGCAGCAGAGGGGAATTAAGACTCCTCCCCTACCTTTCTCGTAGTATTGTCACCAAACAAAATATAAGGAGAAGCGACACATAGTGACGGAAGAATCGGGAAACAGAAAGGTATTAATAACCTCCTGCCCTGCGCACGAACGTGCGATAGGGGAGGTGGCACGTAGTGACGGAGGGGTTAAAAATACCCGCAGCAGAGGGAACGGATTAGGGCATCCCCTCTCCCCCTGCCGTGTCCCGTAGCTTTACGGGGTGTTTCCGCAAGGAAATATAGGGGGAGTGCCCAAAGGGAGAATGGGTTAAACTTTTAAAAAGCAATATATTATCTTTCTCAATTCTTCTTCGAAGAGATCCGGAATGAGGTTGTCGACAAAGATGCATCTCCAAAATCCAAGTCTATCCCCACGGATTTTCTACTGAATCAAAAAACGGGGTTACCTGTAAAGATAACCCCGTTTAATATACAAATAAGACTCTTTAAAACTCTGCGTTTTTCGGCGTACGAGGGAACGGTATCACGTCGCGGATATTGGTCATACCCGTAACGAACAACAGCAACCGTTCGAATCCGAGCCCGAAACCCGAGTGGGGAGCCGTACCGAAACGGCGGGTATCGAGATACCACCACATATCCTTCATCGGGATATGCAACTCTTCGATACGGGCAAGTAGCTTATCATAGTTTTCCTCACGCTGCGAACCTCCGATAATCTCGCCGATACGGGGGAACAGCACGTCCATCGCCCGAACCGTCTTGCCATCGTCGTTCATTTTCATATAAAAAGCCTTTATCTCTTTCGGATAATCGGTGAGGATAACCGGTTTCTTGAAATGTTCCTCTACCAAGAAACGCTCATGTTCGCTCTGCAAATCGGCGCCCCAATAGACTGGATATTCGAATTTATGGCCCGACTCTTCCAAAATTTTTACACCCTCGGTGTACGGCAACCGCACAAAATCGTTATCCACGACGAACTTCAATCGGTCGATCAATTCCTTGTCGTACATCTGGCACAAAAATTCGAGATCGTCCTGACAGTGATCGAGCGCATAGCGAATCAGGTATTTGAGGAAATCCTCCGCCAAATCCATGTTCTCTCCGATTTCGTTAAAAGCGACTTCCGGCTCTACCATCCAAAACTCGGCCAAATGTCGCGGCGTATTCGAATTCTCGGCGCGGAACGTAGGGCCGAACGTATAAATCGCGCCCAAAGACATCGCACCCAATTCACCTTCGAGCTGTCCCGATACAGTGAGGCTGGTAGGTTTGCCGAAGAAATCCTCGCCATAATCCACCGCTCCGTCCTCGGTCTTAGGTACTTGGTTCAAGTCGAGAGTCGTTACTTGAAACATAGCTCCTGCGCCTTCGCAGTCGCTACCCGTAATTAACGGAGTATTCAAATAGAAAAATCCCCGATCGTTGAAATATTTGTGAATGGCATAAGCCATATTGTGACGGATACGCAACACCGCTCCAAATGTGTTCGTGCGAGGGCGCAAATGTGCGATTTCACGTAGAAATTCCAGCGTATGCCCTTTCTTCTGCAACGGATATACATCGGGGTCGGCGCCGCCGTAAAGCTCTATGCTATCGGCCTGTATCTCGGCCTGCTGACCTTTACCTTGCGACTCCACCAATGTACCGATGACACTAATACAAGCACCTGTCGTTATCGGCTTCATCTCCGCTTCCGAAAATTTGGAGAGATCCACCACGACCTGTATATTTTTAATGGTAGAACCGTCGTTCACGGCAATAAAGTTCACATTTTTATTGCCACGGCGCGTACGCACCCAACCCTTTACATTCACTTTTGTCCCGTAAAGAGATGCATCAAATGCATCGACGACTTTGGTTCTTTTCATTGTTTCCATACTTTCCTATATAATTGTACACTTTTTTAAGCATCGCCCCGTACGGAGAACCGTTCGGGACGTGATAAACATTTCTTATTCGAATGAACCCATCTGCAACATGTTCACCTCTTGCTGAGTGAGGTAACGCCAACGTCCCCGTTGCAAGTTCTTCTTGGTAAGCCCGGCGAAATAAACCCGGTCGAGTTTAACCACACGATACCCTAAGGCTTCGAAAATACGACGCACGATACGATTCCGACCCGAATGAATCTCGATACCCACTTGGTTCATATCCGTCTCGTTGGCATAACTTACGGCATCGGGCTGTATAGGGCCGTCTTCCAATTCTATACCATCGGCGATTCGTTGCATATCCTCCTCGCTCACATCTCGGTCGAGCCACACATGGTATATCTTTTTCTTGATAAATTTCGGGTGCGTCAGTTTCGATGCAAGGTCGCCATCGTTCGTCAGCAGTAACACACCGGTCGTGTTGCGGTCGAGACGTCCCACCGGATAAATACGTTCGGTACAAGCGTTACGCACGATATCCATCACCGTGAGCCGTCCTTGCGGGTCGTCCGATGTAGTCACACAATCCTTAGGCTTATTCAACAATACGTAAATCTTGCGTTCCAAAGTCACCACCTTGCCACGGAATGCCACCGTATCATTACGGGTAATCTTCGTCCCTAGTTCGGTCACGGCAACCCCGTTGACCAACACTTCTCCGGCTTGAATAAATTCGTCGGCCTCACGACGGGAACAGATCCCTGCATTAGCCATAAATTTATTCAGACGAATCGGTTCATTCGGATCCACCTCCGGCAACTCATATTCGATGCGCTGGGGACGGCTGAACACTTTATTATTCCGACGCGGTTGCTGGCGATTCTGATTATATCCTCCGCGATTATTATACCCCCGGTTATATCCGCCCGGACGGTTGTTTTGCTTCGGATAACGAGGCCTCTCACTTTCCCCGTAAGGCTGCTGAAACCCCTCTCCCACTTCGTTATTACGATTATAATCCTGATTATACCTCGGAGTATTGTTGTAGTTATTGTTTCGACGATTGTTGCCGTAATTGCCCTGACGGTTATTGCTATACCCTCCCTGACGATTACCATAGTTGTTAGGACGTTCGTTGCCGTAAGAACGATTTCCTCCATCTCCATAGTTATTGCGGGGATAGTATGGTCTTTCCGCATTCGCACTGTACGAGGAGTGTCCCTCTTCTCCTCCATTTCTTCTGTACTCTACTTTTTCATATCGCTCGGTCGCACCTTCGCGGTTCGACATTCCGATGCGCGGACGCTTAGCTCTTTTTTCGCTTTCCATAGAAATTGTTTGTAATTAAAAATACAAGCCTCTCGGCCTATTAAAAACATCTGTTATAAATGATAGTTCTTTTTTCTCATAAACAAAAATTCGTGCAAACCGAAAGTAAAAACAAATTTACTATCGAGCCGCAGCCTATGTTTGTAAACACGTTGCAAAGATACGAAGGATTTTTCATTTTGCTTCTATTACAATCGAATAAGTTGTTATTTTCTGCTTAAAAAAACAAAAGCTCGGGCCTTTTGTTCGTCCGGCTCGCAAAGAATCTGCCTTACAACCGTTCAAAGCAATAAATACATACTCAATACGGGAATCAGTGAAGATTGTTCTTGCATATTTAACCCCTCTCCACCGAAACGATTGTTCCTTCGGTATCTTCCCTATCGCTATACGACACAGAGGAGAAGGGTAAAATCTATCCCTGTGCCGAAATGAGAATTACCATTTTAACCTTTTCTTCCTATTGTATCTACGTGGCATTGCCGGACATTTCAGCCTTTTTTTTAGAACAGTGAGGGATTGGAGTGAGATTATTAAAACCTCTTCCCTGCCGTGTCCCGTAGTATTACGGGGTGTTTTGCGACAGCAAAATATAGGGGCGGTGTCCGAAGGACAGAGGGGTTAAATAAAATTATCCGCAACAGAGGAAACATATCAAAGTACCAACACCCTCCCTCTGTTCATCGCAGATGAGATAGGGGGAGTGCCCGAAGGGCAAGAGGATTAAACCTTCAAAAACATAATACATTATCTTTCTCAATCCTTCATCGAAGAGATCGAACTGTTGCTATCGTCAAGAATTTCATCGCTAAAATTCATGTCTATTCCTTCTGATTTTCTGCTGAACCCAATACAGAACCGACATGCGATAAATGTCGAAGGAGAATAAGAGGCTCTCTTATTCTCCTTCGGTTACAAGTCTCATTTTTATTTTTCATCTAATCTTGCGAGGCTTCCCCACCTCATCAAAACCCGGTATATGAGTGAGGAGTTATCTTTCGTAATTCCTCTTTTACCGATTCCGAAACATCGAGCGTATCGATAAATTCCCGTATGGAGTCGGCATTAATTACCGTATTCGTCCGCGTCAGAGCCTTCAAAGTCTCGTACGGGTGAGGATAACCCTCCCTCCGCAAAATCGTCTGGATACCTTCGGCCACCACATTCCACATCTGATCGAGATCGCGATATATAGCCGGTTCGTTCAGTAACAGTTTATTCAAGCCTTTGATTGTACTATGGAAGGCAATTAACGTATGAGCCAAAGGAACACCCACATTCCGCAACACGGTCGAATCGGTCAAGTCGCGTTGCAAGCGCGAAACCGGCAACTTCGAAGACAAGTGGTCCAATATGGCATTGGCTATGCCAAGGTTCCCTTCCGAATTTTCATAATCGATGGGGTTCACCTTGTGAGGCATTGCCGACGACCCCACTTCTCCCGCTTTGATTTTCTGCTTGAAATACTCCATAGAAATGTATTGCCAGAAGTCCCGGTCGAGATCTATCACAATCGTGTTGATACGGCGCAATGCATCGAACAGAGCGGCGAGATTGTCGTAATTCGAAATTTGAGTGGTCCATTCCTCCCTGTCTATCCCCAACCGCTCCTTCAAAAATCTGTTCCCGAAAGCCGGCCAGTCGATATCGGGATAAGCAAAACGATGAGCATTGAAATTACCGGTAGCTCCTCCAAACTTACCACTCACCGGAACCGATTCGAGCAAAGCCATCTGCCGCTCCAACCGATAGCCGAATACCCGTATCTCTTTCCCCAGACGGGTGGGCGATGCCGGCTGCCCGTGAGTTTTGGCAAGCATGGGAATATCTTTCCATTCCTCGGCATACCGGTTGATAATAGCCAGCATATCTTTCAACACCGGGAAATAACAATCGTGCAAAGCCTCTTTCAACAAAAGAGGAACCGACGTATTATTAATATCCTGTGAAGTCAACCCGAAATGGATAAACTCTTTATAAGCCTCCAAATGCAATTCGTCGAATTTCTCTTTGATAAAATACTCGACAGCTTTCACATCATGATTAGTAACAGACTCTATCGACTTCACTTTTTCGGCATCGGACTCCGTAAAATCGGTATATATCTTGCGCAACGCCGGGAACAAATCAGGATTTACCCCCGAGAGCTGAGGCAGCGGCAATTCGCACAATGCAATGAAATACTCGATTTCGACCCGTACCCTATACCGGATAAGTGCCCATTCCGAAAAATAAAGCGACAAATTTTCCACCTTATTGCGATAGCGGCCATCGACAGGAGATATGGCCGTGAGTGATGATAATTCCATAGTCTTTTATTTGAAATAGAGTACAAAAATACGATTTCCCCGGCAATTTTTACACAATAATTTCATTTTTTGTTTTGCAGATAAAAAAATAGTATTACCTTTGCAACGCTTTTCGGCAAACTATCCGGGCGTTTAGCTCAGCTGGTTTAGAGCATCTGCCTTACAAGCAGAGGGTCGGCGGTTCGAATCCGTCAACGCCCACTACCCCAAAAACAACTATATATGTCCGCACTTGTAAGAATCAGTCTTGCAGGTGTTTTTTGTTTTATGGCAAAGCCTACTCTTTACCATACATAATACAGAAGATGCAGCCTACCATTTGCATATTAGGGAAAAATAGGGCAGTAAAAATTTAGTGGGGATTATTCTTGTATATTCTCTCCCATATATAGCTAACACCGTTCTCCGTAATACTACGGGATATAGGGGGAGGGAGATACATCACTCTGTTCCTGTTATCGAATTTTTACAAAAAAAGCGCCTGCATTTCTGCAAGCGCTTCTGTGACCCCGGAGGGACTCGAACCCTCGACCCAATGATTAAGAGTCATTTGCTCTACCAACTGAGCTACGGAGTCGACTTCTTAGACGGAACGGGTGCAAAGGTAACTCTTTTCGAGAAACCGGCAAACGATTATTCAAAAAAATTTCTCGCAACCACTATTTTTGACACTCCGGCAAACGATCCGGCTATCCAAGACAGTCATCTTCTCCCGAAACCGCACTGTTCCAATCCATTCTTTCCGACTCTTCAAACGTATAAAGCTCCGACGGGTGATTACGGGTAAGTGCCACCAACTCCACATCTTTACCCACTCGTATGCCTTCCTCGTAAAGTCGGTTTTCCACCGTCTTATAAGCCAGTTCAGGGTGATTGTTATCCCCGCTGAGATGACATAGAAAAATATTTCGCAAAGCCGGCGTATAGATTCGAGCCAAATATTCGGCCGTACGGGCATTGTCCATATGGCCGCTATCGGCAAGGATACGTCTCTGCAAATGAAGAGGATAAGAACCGTTACGCAACATCGCCTCATCGTAATTCGATTCGATGACCAGATAATTAGCTTGCCGCAAATATTTATCTGCCGTAGGCGTGATATGCCCCAAATCGGTCGCAAAAGCAAAATACAAATTCCCGTAAGAAATAAAAAAGCCTACGTTGTCGCTCCCGTCATGGGGTACTTCGAAGGCTGTAATCGTAAAATCCTTGATCTTGAACGGAATCTCTTTTACAATAGGCCGATGAGCGCTGTAAATTTTATCGACCATACAATAATTACGATTCATTCCGTTCTTGATGGCCTCGGTGGTATAAATGGGTATGCCGTATTTTTCGCCTAATGTCCCTGCCGCCTTGATATGGTCGGCATGGTCGTGGGTAATGCACAGAGCAACGATTTTTTCAAAAGGGATACCATACTCTTTCAAAACCTTCTTGATCGTCCGCACACCCTTGCCGGCATCGATCAGTATGCCATACTCCTCGTTTCCCAGATAATAACAATTGCCGCTACTGCCGCTGGCAAGGCTTAGAAATTGTAAGCTCATATCCTTTTTTCTCCTCGGGGCACAAAGATAGCTTTTTAACGGCACAATTGAAAATTATCGAAGGTAAGATATTTAGAATCCGTTTAAATTTCTTCGATCTCCGACGAAGCATAAAGGCAAAAAAAACGATTCTGCCAATAGAGATTGTCCTTCATCTCCCCAGCCGTGTCTTGTAGCATTACAGGGTGTTTTGTGGCAAATAAAATATAGGATAAAGTGTCACGAAGAAACAAAAGGGTTGAAAAAACAGAAAGGTATTAACCTCCTCCCTGCCGTGTCCCGTAGCCTTACGGGGTGTTTTACAACGCAAAATATAGGGGGAGTGTCCACAAGACGGAGGGGTTAAATCTATAATTAAAAAATTCTATGCTATTCTTCTTAACCCCTCTCCTCAGAAACTACTGTTTCTTCGGTGTCTCCCCTATATGGCCAACGCCACACAGGGGAGAAGGGTTAATACAATCCATCTCATTCTCCAAAATAATGCGGCAGAGGGGCATTAAAATTCCTCCCCTGCTATGTGTAGTATTACGTTCCCATAAAGGGAAATGCCCGAAGGGCGAGGGGTTAAACTCTATAATCAAAGGGAAAAAATCTACTTATAAAGTAAAAAAATGGCAGGGGTTTTCTGATAATCATACTTCGTCTTCGCCCACTCACCCAACGAGAGCGTACGAATACTTTCATCGGGGCAAGAAATACCCGCCGCCACGCACAACCTCGTATGAGGACGACAGGCACGCACCAAATCCTCTATCATCTTATGATTACGATAAGGCGTTTCGATAAATATCTGCGTCTGCCCTTCGGCATATACCCGTTGTTCGAGCTGCTTGATTCTCTTTATCCGTTCTCCCGCCTCGATAGGCAGATAACCCTGAAAAGCGAAACTCTGCCCGTTGAATCCCGAAGCCATCAGCGACATCAATATCGACGAAGGGCCCACCAATGGAACCACAGGCAAATGCTCCCGCTGGGCGATCGCCACAACATCGGCCCCCGGATCGGCCACAGCCGGGCAACCGGCCTCCGAAATCACGCCTGTCGCATATCCCCGCCGCAACGGTTCGAGAAAACCCGACACCTCCGTCGCCTCCGTGTGACGGTTCAATTCATAAAACGTCAAGTCGTCGATACAAATATCGGGATTTGATTTTTTGAGAAACCGTCGAGCCGAACGCACATTCTCTACGATAAAGTGACGTATCCCGGCTATTACTTCGCGGTTATAAGAAGGTAGCACCTGCTCGACCGGTGTATCGCCCAGAGGAACAGGAATCAGATATAATGCGGTTTTGAGCATACAAATTCGATTTATCGGCAAAACCCATTTTCACCGTTCGACAAAAATAGGTATTTTTGCCCAAAGAGAAAAACAGAAACTGTTATGACAGACCTGCCTGCCCCATTTATCGAACGTACCCGCCGATTACTCGGCGACGACTATCCCCGCTTTGCCGAGGCCCTCGAATCGGAATCTCCGACAAGCATACGGCTCAACCCTTCGAAAAGTACTCCGACAGGCACGATAGGCGATCCGGTTCTCTGGGCTCGACATGGGTTCTATCTCTCTTCCCGGCCAACGTTTACCTTCGACCCCCGGCTTCACGCCGGAGCCTACTACGTACAAGAAGCGGCATCGATGTTCCTCAATCGGGTAATACGGCAATACGTTCATGAGCCGGTCCGTTATCTCGACCTTTGTGCCGCACCCGGTGGAAAATCGACCGATGCCGTTGCGTCGCTCCCGGTCGGCAGTTTAATCGTCAGCAACGAAGTCATACCCAACCGGGCGCATATCCTCGCCGAAAACATTGTCAAATGGGGATCGCCCTATTGCATAGTCACCCGCAACGAAGCCTCGGCATTCGGCGCACTCGAAGAATACTTCGACATCATTGCCGCCGATGTCCCTTGTTCGGGAGAAGGTATGTTCCGCAAAGACCCCGCCGCCATCACCGAGTGGTCAGCGGCGAATGTGGCGCATTGCGCCGAGCGACAGTGCGCCATTCTCACCGATGTGTGGAACGCTCTACGCCCCGGCGGATTGTTCATTTACAGCACCTGTACCTACAACACCGAAGAAAACGAGGAGATGATCGGTTTCCTCCGAAAAAAGTTCGGGGCCATACCTCTCACAGTCGATATCGACCCGGCTTGGAACATAACGCCTGCACTCGTTGGCGATCTGCCCGCCTATCGCTTCATGCCCCACCGTACCCGGGGCGAAGGTCTCTTTATGGCAATCCTTCGGAAACCGGGCGAACCCGGTGAAACTCGACGAGAGGCTCTCCTCTCGACAGCCGAAAAGACAGAGAAACGCAACAAAAAAAATAAAACACCCCGAATAGCTATACCCGATGAATGGAGGCTTCTCGTTGCCAACCCCGACCACTATACATTCATATCCGACGAAGAGAAAATTATCGCTATCCCGGCCGAGTATACAACCGATTATAAACTCCTCGACCGGAATCTCGACCTGTTGCACGCCGGTATCACCGTAGCCACGCTCAAAGGAAAAGACTACGTGCCACATATCTCGCTGGCACTCTCCACAGCTTTCGATACGAGCCAAGTCGTCCGCTACGAGGCCTCCCTCGACACAGCCCTTGCCTACCTCCGACGAGAAAGCCTCTTCCTGCCCACCGACTTACCCCGGGGATATATACTTGTCTCCTATGAAGGATTTCCCCTCGGCTGGGCAAAACATCTTGGCAACCGAACCAACAACCTCTACCCGCAAGAGTGGAGAATCCGTAGCGGATATACGCCCGATACTCCGTTCGAATTGAACATCGCACCGAAATAACGACATAAATCTTCTCTCGGACTTCCCCTCTGGCACTGCGTGCCACCTCCCCTATTGCTGACGCCACAAAGAGGAGGAGGAAAACACATACCTCTCTGTTCCTGTCATCAAAAGTATTAACACTTCTCCCCTGCCGTGCCCCGTAGTATTACGGGGAGTTGCGTTAGCGATATAGGGGAGAGACAGAGGAGCGGTAGCGACGATGAGAGGGGTTAGAAATACTACATCATTCTTGCTTATGGTATTGAAAAACGACATCTCATCAGTCTGCTTCTATCGGACATATCCCTTCCTCCCTACTTTTACCCGATACCGATCGGGTAAAAAAATTCAATCATGCCATAAAATGCGAATGCCCCGACCATACATTTGCCTCAAAAAAAGTATGGAAACACAAGAACAGAAATTCACCCGGGAACTGGCAAATAGCCGTATGCAAATAGAACTGTTACGCAATCAAGTATTGCTGCGTTATTACGCACAATTGCTCGAACTCGATATTATGCAGCATCCCAAAGAAGTGAAAACGCTCATGAGCAGCATTAACACCCTCGAACGTTATGCTCGCAAATACACCCCCAAAGACTCTGCCGAGGTTACTCCCGTCTCTAACGAAATCCAACCGATGACAAACGGGAAAGAAACGGCAACAAACACAGTTCCACACGAAGGAGAAAAAACCGAAACTATTGAACCGAAAAAAATACAGAATACGGCTGTCGCAAAACCCACCCCACATACGCCGGTCGAACCGCCACACCTCCCGTCAGTGACAAATTTCCCCGAAGGAATAAAGATAAAGAAAGTTGTCCATCGAAGTAAAACACACCGAAAATAACCTCCGGGGGAAACACAAAGTCGATTTTTCGACCACACGGTCGTCTCCGGCATCAATTTTCATATATTTAAACTTACCGAATACAAAAAGCACATTCGATATAAAAATAAATAAACTTGTTTGTTCTGCGCTCGACTTTCATTATATTTGCACGTGATGCAAAGGAAATCGAGCCCGGCCGTGCAAAAAATTTTCACATCGGGTCATTTGTTTTTTCTTTGTACAGAAACAACGGGCAGAAGCAGTAACTGCATCGCTCTTTATATTCCTCCTTAAAATACAGCCCTATGAAAACTCTGAAACTGATAAAAAACGACCCGTGGCTGGCTCCCTATAAACAGGCTATCGAAGGCCGGCACAATCGTGCCGTGGAAAAAATTTCGGAACTAACCGGAGGAACAGGAAACCTTTCCGATTTTGCCGACGGCTATCTTTACTTCGGATTACATAAAGAAAACGGCCACTGGGTATTTCGGGAGTGGGCGCCCAATGCCAATGCTATCTATTTGATAGGAAACTTCTCGAATTGGAAAGAACGCCCCGAATATCGGTTATTAGCCATCGGCAGAGGAGTATGGGAAATAAAACTTCCACTCGATACGTTACACCATCTCGACTTTTACAAACTATCCGTACACTGGCCCGGAGGACAAGGAGAACGCATTCCGGCATGGGCCACGAGAGTCGTGCAAGACCCCGAAACATATATCTTCTCGGCACAAATTTGGGATCCCGAAAAGCCTTTCGTTTTTTCAAAAAAGCCGTTTCGCCCTCAAACCTCCCCGCTACTGATTTACGAATGTCACATCGGTATGGCGCAACAGGAAGAAAAAGTTGGCAGTTATACCGAATTTAAAGAAAAGATACTTCCCCGCATTGTTGCCGACGGATACAACGCCATACAAATCATGGCTATACAAGAGCACCCCTATTACGGTTCTTTCGGGTATCACGTATCCAGTTTCTTCGCCCCGTCGTCCCGCTTCGGGACACCCGACGAATTGAAATCGCTCATCGACGAAGCTCATAAAATGGGAATAGCCGTCATTATGGACATCGTACACTCTCATGCCGTCAAAAACGAAGTCGAAGGGTTAGGTCGATTCGATGGCTCGTACAACCAATACTTTTACGGCGACCACCGGCGAGAGCACCCCGCTTGGGACTCTTTGTGTTTCGACTATGGAAAAAACGATGTAATCCACTTCTTGCTCTCCAACTGCAAATACTGGCTCGACGAATTCAGGTTCGATGGTTTCCGGTTCGACGGCGTCACCTCGATGCTCTATTACAACCACGGTTTGGGACAGGCTTTCGGTTCGTACGACGACTATTACAACGGAGGGCAGGACGACAACGCCATCGTTTATCTCACTCTGGCCAATGAACTCATTCACCAAGTAAATCCGCGGGCGATAACCATCGCCGAAGAAATGAGCGGAATGCCGGGATTAGCAGCGAAATTCAACGACGGAGGAATAGGGTTCGATTACCGAATGGCTATGGGAATACCCGATTTCTGGATAAAGACCATTAAAGAGAAAAAAGACGAGGACTGGAAACCCACGGCCATATTTTGGGAACTGACCAATCGGCGTTCTGATGAAAAGACCATCAATTATGCCGAGAGCCACGACCAAGCACTGGTCGGCGATAAAACCATTATTTTCCGGCTCATCGACGACGTCATGTATTGGCACATGAGCAAGGGAGATACCAATCTGATCGTAGATCGAGGCATGGCCCTGCATAAAATGATACGGCTGGTAACCCTCTCGACCATCAACGGCGGTTACCTCAACTTCATGGGAAATGAATTCGGCCACCCCGAATGGATCGATTTTCCGCGTCAAGGAAACGGCTGGTCCTATAAATACGCCCGTCGGCAATGGGACCTCGTAGACCGAAACGATTTGAAATATCAATACCTCGGAGCCTTCGACGAAGCCATGATTCACATCATAAGCCAAAAGAAAAAATTCGAACGAACCCCTATTGTCAAACTCTGTGAAAACGACGGAGACCAAGTACTCGCATTCCTGCGCGACGATCTGCTTTTCGTATTCAACTTCCACCCGTTCAAATCCTTCAACGGATACGGCATTTTGGCCCCGACAGGAGAATACGAGCACATACTCAGTAGCGACGATCCTGCATTCGGAGGATACGGACTCATCGATATGAAAGTGAAACACCTCACCCGACACGACCCGTTATTCGAAAAAGACAACAAAGAATGGCTCATGCTCTACCTCCCGGCACGGACAGCTCAGATTTTAAGATGGAAAAAGCCCGAACCCGGAGAAACGAAGAATGCAAGTAAATCGAAAAAATCGGCAGGTTCGATAAAAAAAGAGAATAAAAGCAAAAAGAAATAGTCCATCGACAATCCGTTTAGATATGGAAAAGCGTAATAAATGCAAAGCTCGAAATGCAGTAATTCACACAATTGGCATTTATTAAGAAGTTGTTTTAAATTTATTCCGAGACAGATTGAGACCTATGTTGAAGCAGATTGGAGTCCGAGATATGCAGTCAATAGCGG
>ENA-UEPL01000161-UEPL01000161.1-human-gut-metagenome-genome-assembly--contig:-NODE-161-length-63198-cov-5.382408_pt1 | contig 63198 bp, 51 predicted proteins | sample MGYA00242896_ERZ507908 | MGnify/ENA primary metagenome ERZ507908 (study PRJEB26167, sample SAMN06115518) | human gut metagenome | host: Homo sapiens | place: China:Chongqing | collected 2015-08-20...
ATGAGAAGGTTTTTCAATTTTATGCGAAACGTAATTTTATTAGGTGTTTCTACTTGTATTTTGATGATCTAAACGCCTACAAATTAGCCTTTTTCCTAGACATATTTGTTTTCATTCTGGCTTTTCCGTCTTGCATTTTTGAAACATTTTGGTTTGAAGGCACGATGAGTTAGCCGCCTTTTTCAGGAATCGCGGCGAAAAAGTATTTCCGGCTTCTCAGAATGTCCATTCTCATGAATCAATTAGAGCCTTAATGGGGACCGTTAATTTATACTAAAGTTTTATGAAAAAGAATAAAAAATAAATATTGGACATAAAAAGGGGCCCACTGGTAAATTTTGTTTCATCAGCCACCTCTCTCCATAGGACCCACGATCATGTTGAAAAGAAGACAAGTTTTACTCGCGGTTGGCGCCTCCGTTTCCGGCCTCTCCCTCCCCGCTCTTGCTCAAACCGCCGACAGTTCTTTAAAAGGAACACCTATCGAAAACATCAAACTGACGCACCTAACAGTCAATAAGAATGCCCCGGTTGTCTTTTATTCTCCGAGCGTCTCGCCCCAAGCCGTTTTAGACATATTCAAAGCCGTCGGACTGCCCGTACAAGGCAAAGTCGGTTTGAAGGTTGTATTCGGAAATCAGCGTGACCGCGCCAAAATGATCGATCCGGCTCTCCTGAAGCCGATCGCTGATGAACTTCATGCAACGCTGATTGAGAGCAATTACATGGACAGTGCTCACTCGAACGCTGCTGCTCATTTGGCAACCGCTAAATCCCTCGGTTATGACAAGGTCGCTCCGATCGATATTTTGGATGCCGAAAAAGAAATAGCAATTCCGGTGCACAACAGCTACCACCTAAAGAACTTCATTACCGGATCGCACCTGGCTGATTACGACACGCTGGTTTCAATCGTTCGTTTCAAAGGACATAACTTACAGAGATACAGCGGAGCGACGAAAAACCTTTCCATCTGTCTGGGAACGGCCAGAGGTGCGTGCCAGGTACACAGTGCCGGCGAAGTCACGGACTACTACCATCCCTCTTCTCCCAAAGAGACTTCCGAATCTATGGCAGACGCCGTGAGCGCGGCCCTTGATTACAAGAAAGGACGCTGGGTGTTTATTAACATCATCAACGCCTTAAAACCGGTCGACGGCTGCAGCGGAACGGCGGATCGTCCTGATCTCGGCATCGTTGCTTCCACGGATCCGATTGCTGCCGACCGAGCCGCGCTTGATATCGTCTATGGTCTTACCTCTGATCCGGAACTGCGCAAAGAATGGGAACGCGAACATTCCGTCGACGTTCTCGATTATGCCGAAAGGAAAGGACTCGGCTCTAAGGTCTACCGTCTGCAGAAAATTGACTGACAAGTACGGTCTTTGCCTGAATTTACGGCGCCGCCGCATCGAATAAAATGAGCGGATATCTCAGCACTTTCGGCTAAAGGAGACTCCTCGACGATGACAGAAAATCGCGTTCTTTTTGATTATGACCGTGCGGCCCGCACCTCGGTTCCCGAGGCGGTCTTCTGCCAAAGCAAGTCCCGTGAGGTCATCTACAGTCTCATGGAAGAGTTCTCCCAAGCGGATGCGCCGGCAATTCTTTTTACCCGGCTCAGTGAAGAGGTCTTCTCCTCCTGTCCCGCCGAAGTAAGCCGACATTATTCTTTTGACTCATTGGCCCGTATCGCCTTTTGCAAAAAGCTTGATCAAGAACACCAAGGAAGTGTCGCTGTCGTTTCCGCCGGAACCGCAGACGGCTTCGTCACCTGGGAAGCCGCGCGTACGCTGGAATTCATGAATATTCCCTTCCAAGTGTTCGAAGACTGCGGCGTAGCAGGCCTCTGGCGCCTGGAAAACAAAATCGAAGAGATCAACCGCCACCGCATCATTATTGCCGTGGCCGGCATGGAAGCCGCACTCGGCAGCGTTCTTGCGGGACTCACCTCCCGGCCCATCATCGGCGTCCCCACTTCTGTGGGATACGGCGTCTGTGACGGCGGAAAAACTGCCCTGAACAGTCTCTTAGCCTGCTGCTCTCCGGGACTTTCGGTCGTAAATATCGACAATGGTTTCGGCGCCGCCTGCACTGCCGCTAAAACTCTCAGCTCTTTCGGATGCTAATCAAATGACTCCTCATTCCCACGATATCGAATCTCTCCACGCTCACGATCACTGCGAAGAGCATGTTCACCATCATGACCATGCGGATCATGACCACGAAGACCATCATCATCACCATCACGAACACCACAGTCACGGAGCCGATCAAAAAATTCTCACGATTCGTCTCCATTCCGGCATCGCAGGAGATATGTTCCTGTGCGGCTTAATGTGCATGCTCGGCATGAACAATGAAGAAGCAGACTCCGTTTTGAACGGAATCTTTTCCGAGCTCAAAGGTTCGGTCCATCTTGAGGACAAATTTGTCGGCGGTATCCGCGGCTCCTTCTGCCGTGTAGAGCTACCTCACGAACATGAGCACCGTCGACTGTCCGATGTCCGCGCCATCATTGAAAAAGCCCGGATGAGCAACAAAGCCAAGGAACTCGCGCTTAAAACTTTCGGATTCGTTGCTGAAGCCGAGGGCAAAGTGCACGGCATGACACCCGAAGAAGTGACCTTCCACGAGGTCGGAGCATTAGACAGCATTTTGGATATCTGCTTTAACTGCGAGCTCTTCACTCGTTTGAATCCGGATCGTCTCATTGTCAGCCCGCTTCCGATCGCTGACGGACACATTCATTGCGCACACGGCGTAATCCCATCTCCGGCGCCGGCTGTTCAAGTGCTTTTAGTCGGTATTCCGGTTCGTCCTTTCGGTGCCGAAGGTGAAACCGTGACGCCGACCGGCATTGCCCTTCTTAAGGCTTTCGGCGCTGAGTTTGGTCCGTGGCCGCAAATGGTTATCGAAAAAATTGAAACCGTGTATGGGACGTATGTCTATGAAGGCGTACCTAACGGCGCTACCTTCGCATTAGGAAAAAGTTTTGAATAACGACCCTCGTTTGTCCCGACTTGAAAAGGTGCTTGCTGAGATTGCGCCTGATAAGCGGCTCGCGATCGCCTTTTCCGGCGGTTTGGACAGCCGTTTCCTGAGCTTTGCAGCCAAGTATCTGGGATACACCGTCAAACTTCTCACCGTTAGAGGTCCGCACATTTCTGCGGAAGAGACAGCGGAAGCCGTGCAGTGGGCGCAGGATAACGGCTTTGAGATGGAGCTTCTTGATCTCAATCCCCTGCAGATGAAAGCTGTTGAGTTTAATCACACTGACCGGTGCTACTTCTGCAAAAAGCATTTGTTCCTTGAGCTCAAAAGACGGGCAGCGGATCTTCCGCTCTGCGACGGTACCAACCATTCGGACTTATCTCATTACCGTCCCGGACTGAAGGCATTGAGCGAACTGAAAATCCACTCACCGCTGGCTGAGGCTAGTTTTTCAAAGCAGGACAATCGAGAAGTCGGCGCCTTGATCGGTTTGGATCACTGGGATCAAGCCGCGCGGCCCTGCATGCTGACGCGCCTGCCCTACAACCAAAAGGTCCTTGCCTCAGACCTCACGGCCGTTGGGGAAGCCGAAACAGCATTGAACCGCTACTTCGCCGGATTAAACAAGGGCGAGATCCGCTTCCGGCTTCGAAAGGTCAGCCCGGAAACCTTTGAAATGCACATTCAAAGGGAAGACTTTGAACGCCTTTCCAGGGAAGAGCGGGCTGATGCTGCGCACCTCTTGGCTTCCTTCCCGCTCTTTGCAGCGGCTCAATGGAAGCCGATGGATAAGCTCTCAGGGTACTTCGATCAGCTTCTCGAACAGCCGGCTCATTAATCGGCAAAGGACGCCGAGGCGTCCTTTGTATGGGTTGCACGCTAAGTTATTCTTCAACGCGAGGTACCGTGAGGGAACCTTCCGGCATCACGATAACGGATTCAACTTTACCGATTTCTTTTTCCGCAGCAGCCAGTGCTTCTTCGATCGTGTCATAAGCACCCGAGAAAAGCATATCGCGAGCCATCTTACGATCGAGCGCAGTCACCAAGTAATACTTGGCTTTTTCCATCAAGCGCGTTACGGCATAAGCCTTGTTTGCGCCGATACGGAAATCTTTCTCGAGTTCGGCTTTAATGGCCTGAGGAGAACCGAGACGGCGGCAAGCTTCTTCCAGTACCGCAGATCCGCTTCCTTCAACGCATTCGGCCACCATAATGACAGCACCGCCTTTGCGCACGGCACAAGCTGCGTTGTCCATTGTCTTCTGCATCTGATAAACGTTGATGTCTTTCGGATATCCGCCGCAGGAAGCAATCACCAGGTCGGCTTCTTTCGGAATGACGCTGCCGTAGACTTCATCAACAAACTTGCAGGCTTCCTTATGGGCCTGGATGTAATCACCGGCAAACATTTTGAGGAACTGATGCTTCGCATTCAGGATGGCGTTAAACAAGAAGAGAGAGCGTCCTTTTGCGAAGAGAGCGACACCTTCCATCTGGTCTTCATAGCAGGGGTTGCCCGTGGTCTTGCCGAGGCCGGCTGCCGGATCGAGCATGAAGCTGTGGTTAACGCGGACCGTTTCCATGGCAGCGCAGCCCGGGAGAATAGCCTTGCGACCGCCGCCGTAACCGCTAAAGTAATGATGAACGATCGTGCCCGTCAGAATGACATGGTCGACGTCGCAGAGGTGCTTATTGATCCAAACCGGTGTTCCGCGAGAAGTCGTACCGAAGTACTTGAAGTCTTCCTGCTCATTGCAGAGGCTGTTGTACATCTTCAGACGAGAAGCAACATCCTTGCCCACAGCTTCGACCATTTCTTCTTCGGTCATCGGGCGGTGCGTGCCGAGCGCGAAGACAATGTGCATATCTTCGTCTTTGACGCCGAGCTTATTCATCTCGTTGACGAGAACCGGCATAAAGTCGAAGCTGTTTGCGACGCGTGTCGGGTCATTGCAGATGAAGGCAACCTTCTGGCCCGGTTTGATGATTTCGTTGATCGGAGGACATCCGATCGGGTGGTAGATCGCCTCAAGAATTTCGTAGGGGATGTTTTTCATCGGCTCGAATTCTTTGGTACGAACTTCTTTCAAAACCAAAGTTTCGTCGAGCTCGATTTCTTTAGAGCCTTGTCCATAGGGCAAAACGTACTTCTTCATGGAGTCTCCTAATTTTTTGAACGTTAGAACCCGCCTGCCGTGCTGCATTAATAAAGATTTGGCTTGGGCGAGCTGATGATCAAATGAATTTGGCTCTCATCAGATCTTCAGGCCTCAATGTTAATACGTGTTACAAATCTTGTCTCTTGATTATGTAACCTGTCACCGCACCTAGAAGCGAAATGCCGCAGCCAACCAAATAGGCCAAGCTGAAACTTCCGCCGGCAGACAGTGTTTTGATGATCCAGGGACCTAAAACACCGGCAAAGGAGAAGCCGGCAAACATAATGCCGTAGTTGACGCTGTTGTGTTTTGCACCAAAAGCGGCTGCCGTAAATCCCGGGTAAATGCCCATAAAAGAGCCGAACGAGAAACCGACCAATGTCAGTGCAGCGAAGAACAAAGCCACTGAACCTTCACCGCATATGAGCAGCAAAGCCATCCCAAGTGCCGTAAGGACAGAGGACAAAATCAGCGTTTGGCAGGCTCCGAGTCGATCGGATAGGGTACCCGCGGCAACTCTGCCGAGAGTATTGATCAGGGCCAGGTAAGAGACTGCAGTGGCAGCCATTGCCGTCGTGAGTCCCACCTGTTTGCCCGCAATACCTGCCGAATGCGAGATGATCATCATTCCGGACACGGCTCCGCAGCACAAGAAAAACAGCATCTTCCAAAACTGCTTTGTCGCAATCATCTCCCGCCAGCTCAAGCCGGATGCTGCATGGTTTGCAGTGGGATTGGCCGAGGTTTTGCCGACAAAGATGAAGCTAAGCAGACCGCCTGCACAGATCACTGCACCACAGACAGCGCCGACAATTTCAAATGACTTTTGAATACCGAAATTCGTCGTCAGCAAGTGGGCAATCGGCGGAAGAACAACTGAACACAGTCCGTAAAAGGCGGTGGCCATGCCGCCTGCAAAGCCCCTTCTGTCAGGAAACAGTTTCACGCATGTGTTAATTGTGGCGCCGTAGGTCAGGCCGAGACCTAAACCGAACAGCAGCGAATAACTCAGGATTAAAGACCCCAAGTCCGAAGCGCTTCCTGCTAAAAACAGACCGCTTCCGATCAAGAGTCCTCCGATCGTCATCAGCCAGCCCGGCCCAAAGCGGTCGTTGATAAAGCCGCCAAAGATCATAGGCAGCGGTCCGACCGCTTTGGCCAAGCCAAACACGATCGCCAGATCTCCTGCGGTGTAGAGAACGTTATTGAGCTGGCTCATCTGCTCAGCTTTCGGACCGGCAAATACACTCCAGGCATAGATCGATCCGGTGCAGAAGTTCACCAGGCATGCCGTAAACAGGAACTTCCAGCGATTTGAGTTATTAGTCATTTCCGCCGCCTATTTCTTTTGCTGCCTGATCCAGAGTCTTCAAGAACGTTTCTTGGCTTTCTGTAAAACGCTGAACAAAACTTGCCGCATCTTCGATATGGTTTCTCTCAGTCTTAAGAAGTTTTCTCACTTCTTCAGCTGAGCAGCTTCCGGCAGTCTGGCGCCCTTCCACAATCGCTCGGGGATTCAGTGCGGCCTTGAACTCCTCTTCTGACAAAGGAAACGGCATCTCAGCTCTTTCTTTCTGGAAATCTTTCCAGATTTCGCAAACTTCCTCGTAAAGCGTCGTTTCCGGCGTTTTAGAGTGAGCTCGGGCCCAAGTGACAAGAGAGCTTGCAAAGCCGTGACCGGTGCGGAAATCAATTCCTTTCAATACGAATCTGTCGGCGATTTCCTGAGTACATGTCCAGTCAGAAGCAATTTCTTTTAAGGCATTTTCTTCTTTAACTCGCAGCCCGTTGACAACACGATCAAAGCGGCCGAGCACGCTTTTAACGTCCTTGGATAACTCATTAATTAGCGGTTCATCCCGTTCGTCCGGCATTCCTGTCGGCAGGTTCTGAAGTCGAAGCAGCCAGCTGATTGCCTCAGAGGTCACAAAGCTGCAGTCGCGTCTTAAGTCATTCACAAATCCGGGATTTCTCTTCTGCGGCATAGCGCTTGAAACGTAAGTACTTCCGGACAAGTCTAAGACGACCCAAGGATAAGAGTGATGGTATTGAGCAGAGAAATCCGCTAAAAATTCCGAAATCAGCGTCATCACAGAGACGACAATCTGGGAGAGTTCCAAAGGCAGTGTGTTGCCAGCAATTTGTCCGGCATCAAAAGAATTTTCGGACGGTGCCGCAAAGCCGAGGAGATCAGCGATACGTTTACGATTCAGCGGCCAAGCTGTTCCGTTTAGAACACCGGCGCCCATCGGGCAGACGTCGTATCTGCTAAAGCATTGAATGAAACGCTCGGTTTCTCTGCTGAAAGCTCGTGCAAAGGCCAAAATGTAGTGAGAGTAGCTTTCCGGCAGCGCTTGAACGCCGTTGGTATAAGCCGGTACCACTTTGCCGGATTCTCTTTCGGCGAGGTCGCACAGACTCTTTTGAATGCGGGCAATCTGCTCTACCGCAGCAGCGATTCTTTCTTTGTTCAGTCCGAACTCGACCGTCGCCAGGATGTCCTGGCTGCTGCGCCCGACATGCATCACGGAACAGTCCATGCCGGCACGCTTCAGGATCTCAGGTTCAAAATGAATGTAGGTGTTGAACTTCGGCAATTCGCCTTTTTCACTCGCATCTTCAACTGACCGCATCGCCTTAATAATGCGCACGGCTTTGTCTCGATCGATCAGATTCTCTTCCAAGTTACTGATCAGGCTGGCAAGATTGATACGGTGAAGCCACCAATTGGTATCGTGTTTTTGTAAACCGTCTGCCGCATCGCTCTTATCTCTTCCGGCGGATGTCATTTCAAAACCTAACATTTGTCTCTCCTCTCTTAATGAGGGACGGCATTAGCGCCGTCCCGGTCCTCCAAGTTAGAAGCGGTGCATTAAACCGACGATCAACTCACGAGATTTGATGTTTTTTTCCTGCCAATCCGCATGCTGGAGGAAGAAGCCGCCGATACCGTAAACAGAGGTTCTCTTGCTTAACGGATAGACATAACCTAAGCCGGCGTTAAAGCGGTAGAAGTCGTTGTTCTCCGTTATGTTCTGATTTTTACCGAAGGCCGTACCGGCAGAAACTTTTACCGTTCCGCCGAGGGCATTGAACTGAGTACCGAGGGAGAACGCCAGCGCTTTGAAGCCTTTGTTTTCGCCTACTTTGCCGTCAGCTGCCGAAGTGTTTTGCTCTGCCGTAACCGGAGCAAATTCTTTTGTCGCATAGCCGCCGATATAGGCGATGTTCTTCATGTACTGCACGGTGCCGTAAACCGTTGCCGGTTCAAACTTATAGTGACCGCCGAGCAAAACTTTGTAGGCATCTCTAAGTTTCCAGCCACCGACCTTCAGATCCGCGCTTTGAACGTTAAGCCAGTCGGCAGCCAAGGCAACAAAGTACTTCGGCTGGGTGTAGGTCACGCCGGCAGCCATGTAGCGGTTTGTCTTGGATGTGCCTTCGTTCTCATCGGAGGCGCCGTTGGAATACTGGTAATGGAATTCCAAGCCGCCGAAGGACGGAGAGCGGTAGTTGATCATGTTGTCATGACGAGCCGAGGCAAGCGTGCCGACAAACTTCCAGCCCCCAGTCATATTGCCCCAGCCGGCGCCGAAAGGATTAACTCGGCTGTTGAAAAGACCGGTTGTTCCGGAGCCCGTCAGCATGGCCGGCATGCGGCCCATCTTTAACGTACCCCAAGTCTTGGATTCAATACCAAGGCTGGATTCGCGCTCGAAGGCTTTGCCTTTGATGTATTCAGCGCCGTCATCGGCCAAGAAGCCCTGTTCTAAGTGAACAAGCACGGACCAATCGGAATTGAGTTCTTCTCTGGCTTTGATGCCCCATGTCGATACGTTGCCGGTACCTTCCATGTAGCGGCTAGTTGCGCCCTGACGAGCAACCTTCCCGTTCTTCAGAACATTAGGAGCTCTTTGTCCGACCGGCGCCATCATTCCTTTATTGGAATTTTCATGGATGAAGGTGAGGCCTTGATCTAAAAAGCCGAACACTTCAACTTTAGTTTCGGCAGAAGCGACAGAGGCAGCGGCTGCGAGAACTGAGAGGGTAATAAGTTTCTTCATTTTCTATTCCTTGGGATTGGGATTAATTGAGGCGATTGAGGGGTTCGAAAGAGGGATTAGCTTCACGGACGGGAATGCCCTGGCTGCTGTAGAAGGACAACCCTTTGCTTGTCGTAAAGGCCGTAGGCACACCGTTAAAAATCTTCCCGTTTTCAAAAACGGTGTTTCCGCCGGCGAGCACTCTGACAGGTGTCTTAGCAATCGGGTCTGCTACGCAGATGTCTGCGTCTGCACCTACAGACAGGTGACCTTTGGTGGGAAGGTTCAGGATCCTCGCGGGCATAAGGCAGGCTTTTTTCACAAACTCAAGCATCGTGAGGCCGTCTAAATCCACCAGTTCCAGTCCTGCTTTCAGCGTGACATTGCGGGGAATACATCCGCCGTCGGTGGAAAGCGCGTCTACCGTGAAGGCCTGTGATGTACCTCTCTTGGCCGTCGCACAGAGAACTCTGGAAGAAAGGGGATTCAGTCCGGAGAAGCTGCCGGAGACATTGGTGTTCTGATCCAGGAAGTAATCCGCGCCCTCTTTCCCGCTGATAAGAATGGTTTGGTCCTGCCCATCTTTCATTACCGCGAGGCGCCCGGAAAGAATGGCGTCCACAAGACCTTTTTTATCTGGAGAGAAGCCGAAATTAGCCAGACATTTCCTGGGGACCGCAGACTTAGGAATGCCGTTTTCGTCACACACTAAATTCGATCCATTTCGAGAGGACAGATAGCTTTCCGTGACGATGTTCGGATTGGCTTCCAGGATTTGAAGAACCACGATGCTGAGCGCAGCGGCTTTTTCAGGACATCCTCGACAATAAGCATTGATGTGAGGAAGGTGCAGGAAACCTCCGTTAGCGGCGGCCACGGCTTCTTTGACTCCGCTTAAATCGCTTCCGGTTTCCGTAGAACCGGCGTGCCACGCAATGTAAACACCGTTTTCCTGGCAGTAGCGGACAAGACGTTCATTCGCTTTCGGCGTCAGCGGGAAATGACCACCGAGGATTTTGACTCCGTAGCTTCCGTTGGCTAACGCCTTATTGACGAAAGCAGCGATTTCTTCGGTTGAAGGATCATTCGTCGGGACGTTCTTGCCCGGAAGAATCGCTTCCAATGTGCCGTAGTTGATAGCAGCCCCGTTGGTTTTTGCGATGCGGGCAAGATCATCGGACGTCCCGCTCATGTCCAGGCAAGTCGTTACACCGGCTGCTGCCACCATCTTGAAGCCGCAGGCGCTGATACCGAGATGAACATGGCTGTCGATCAAACCGGGGAGAAGCAGGAGGCCCTGGGCCTGCATGACTTCGGAAGCCTCAGAGGGAGCTAGGTTCGGAGCAACTGCGGCAATTTTCCCGCCCTTTATACCGACATCCGTAATTTCATCGCGGTGATTCTTGGCATCGACGACTCGGGCGCCTTTGATTAACAGGTCAAACGTACTCATGATTACACCAGAACAAGAGCTGCGACGATTAAGGAGATGAGCATGGAGAGTCCGACACGTTTGCTGATTTCAAACGGGCTGACTTTGGCAATACCGGCGACGATGATGATGCAGCCGGCCAGAGGGGAAGCCGTGCGGCCGAACTGTCCGGCCACTGCACAGAGCAGTCCCAGGGCTTCCGGGTTCATTCCGAAGCTAGCAGCCGATGGAGTAACCGCCTGATTGAAGGCCCAGATAGCGGCTTCGCCGGAACCGGTTAACACGGCAAGCAGGAAGGGACCGAAAGATGCACCCCAACGAGCGATTTCATTGGATTGTTTGAGCATGTCGATGAAAGCCGGGATCAGACCGATTTCTTTCATACCGACTGCGAATACGCCGGCGGCAACGATGAGGCCGATGACAGAACCGTAGCCCTGGCCCATACCCTTAAAGAATGCTTTAATCAGTTCGTTCGGGTTCTTCAGGCAGATCAGAGCGATGTAGACCACACCGATAATCATCGAAGCTACTACGTCCAGACCGCTCTTGGGGAACCAGACGGAGCTGATGATGAGGAGGATCATCGGAATGACAGGAGCGATCGCCTTTAAGGGATTCACTTTAAATTCGGCACGGCTTTCTTCAGCCTGGAAACCGGCGAGGTCTTTGGCTTCAAGCTTCTGGTCTTTGAAGTAGAAGCACATAATCAGAGAAGAGAGAACAGCGGAAAGAAGGAAGAGACCGAAAATATACGGGGCGGCATAACTTACGAAGTCCATGATCGGAGAGTTGCCGAGCTTGGCGATAAAGATGTCGTGGGCACATCCGGGATTGACTAAGAGTCCCATCATCGTGCCGCCGCCGACGGCTGCTGCTGCGCCTGCGGGTTTGATGCCGGCTCTGATCATTAACGGAATCAGTGTGGCGCCGACCGTCGCAGCAGTTCCGGCCGCACTCATGATGGCGATGTTAATGAGGAAGGTCACGACGGTCGCGATCAGAATCAGCCAGCCGCCGATCTTTTTGAGCGGAGAAGCAAGAAGTACAACCAGATGTTCGTCGCACTTAGAGAAGGTTACGGCAGCCGCAAAACCCATTGCAGCGCAGATCGGCGGGACCAGGTTGATGTTGACCATGCCTTTAATAAAAGACTGGAAGGCCGCCATCGGGTGACCTGCAAGAACGCACATTGCGAAGCCTGCGAGCAGGAGCGTCATGCGGGTTTCGACTTTCTTAATGATGGCTACGATTGCCAGAATGATTAAGGCAATCGCGCTGATGATTTGCCAAGACATTTTTTTTCCTTGAAGTTATGAGGTTTGGTGTTGACTTCATGTAGAAGTATTAATTTTTTATGTCTCTGCGTTAATACCAATCTAATGAATCATTAATTGCTAAAAATAGAATTAATTCCCGTAGAATCCTCTAGAACAATCCCTAACTTATTATTTTTTAAAGAATTTAAATTGCTAAAATTGCAATTAATCTCATCTCTTCGAGCAATTAGATATGACGGCGCGTACCAATGATCTCGAGTGCTGGAAACTTTTCTGCCTGGTTGTCGAAAAACAAGGATTAAACGCTGCGGCAGATTTTGCGGATATCGAACCTTCACGACTGAGCCGAGTAATCAACTCATTAGAAGCTGAGTTAGGCAGTCCGCTGCTGGTACACAATCGAAGGCCGCTGCAGACAACAAGTTTCGGGGATCAGGCCTATGCAATGGCCAAAGCACTTCTTGCTCAGCACGCACTGATGCTCGAAACTCTGAAAGACGACAAAGATCGCATGGAAGGCTTGATCACGCTTGCCATCCCTGCTGGTATCGGACCTCTTTTTGTGACGCCTCAGCTTCTTGAATTCCAGCAGATCTTCCCGAAAATAGAATTTGAGCTCATCACACTCACATCTAAAGCCGAAGAAGTGTTCTACAACCATCCCGAAAAAGTCGTTCATGTTTCCATCGGCTACGGAGTTCCGGGAACCGGCGACATTGTTTCCCGCTACTCCGGAAAAATGGAATTCATACCCTGCTGCTCACCAAGTTATATTAAAAAGCACGGCCATATCGTCGATCCCTCCGAATGCGCTGTACATACGGGCCTCTCTTACACGGGCGGCACGCGAACAAAAACGCAGGAACTGCAGAACGGCGGTGTTGTAAAACAGCTGAAATGGAAGAAGAGCTTGTCGTTCCAGTCTCTAAGCGACCTCAAGAAAGCCTGTCTGCTCGGCGCCGGCATTGCCGGGGACATTCCCTTGATTCACTGCATTGATGAACTGGAAGAAGGAAAACTTGTAAATGTGCTTCGCGGCTGGAAGCGGCCGGCCGCAGGCTGCTACCTTTATTCCACCAAGCATTTTGTTGAGTACCGGCGCGTCAAAACGTTCCTCGATTGGATGGCAGAAAAGCACCGAGAAATTCTCGAGCAAATCGACAATCGATTCGGACAGCTGGCCTAAAAACAGAGAAGCTCGTTAACTTCCAGGCGTTTTCCAGTACTCCGGCGACACTGGAAAAGCGTCTTTCTCAACTTCTCCCATTCAAAAATTTTGCCGAGGTTCTTCCAAAACTACGGACCTTTACTACCCTGCCAAAACCAAGCAAGTAATAGGCCTCCGTTTGGTAAAATTTGAGATTGTCTTTTTATAGCTTTAAGGACTCTTTTAAATGTCAGGACATTCCAAGTGGGCCAATATTCAACATAGAAAAGGCCGTCAGGATGCAAAGCGCTCCAATCTCTGGACCAAAGTCATTCGTGAAATCATCGTCGCAGCTCGTTTAGGCGGCGGAGACCCGGACATGAATCCGCGTCTGAGACTCTCTCTCTTAAAAGCACGTGCAGCCAACGTGCCTAAAGACACCGTTAAAAATGCCATTCTGAAAGGTACCGGTCAGCTCGAAGGCGCCAACTACGAAGAAATCCGTTATGAAGGCTACGGCGTCGGCGGTGCCGCTCTGATCATCGACTGCACTACGGACAACCGCACACGTACCGTTGCAGACGTTCGCCACATTCTTTCTAAGAACGGCGGAAACCTCGGAACCGACGGCAGCGTTTCCTTCATGTTCAAGCACTGCGGCTATTTCCTCTTTGCCCCGGGACTGAAAGAGGACGATGTTATGGAAGTCGCTCTGGACAACGGCGCTGATGACGTTGTCTCTGATGAAGACGGCTCTATCGAAGTCACTTGCGATCCTTCCGCTTTTGAAGCTCTGCACAAAGCCTTCACAGACAAAGGCTGGGAACCCGAAGTTGCTGAAGTCACCTGGAAGAGCGAATCTGAAACTGTTCTTACCGGCGACGACGCAGAACGTATGCAGCGCCTCATCGACGCTTTGGAAGACCTCGATGACGTCTCTGAGGTTTACACCACCGCTGTCTTTGAATAATTACTCTGTTCAACCTTGAAAATTAGAGAAATCCCATGAAGATTCTGGTTATCGGAAGCGGCGGCCGCGAGCACGCCCTGGCGTGGCGCTTGGCCCAATCTCCGCGAGTTGAGAAAGTCTATGTTGCTCCGGGCAATGCCGGAACGGCAGATACGCCGAACCTTGAAAATTTGGCTATCTCCGACTTGAACGAACTCGCTGATTTCGCTACTTCCAACGATATTGCTTTTACCGTCGTCGGTCCCGAAGCTCCGCTCGCCAAGGGTGTTGTCAACATCTTCCGCGACCGCGGCTTAAAGATCTTCGGACCGACCAAAGAAGCTGCTCAGCTGGAATCTTCTAAGGACTTCGCTAAGGCCTTCATGAAGCGTCACGGCATCCCGACAGCCGAATACGAAACCTTCACGGATGTTGAAGCCGCTCATGCTTATGTCCGCCACAAAGGTGCACCGATCGTCATCAAAGCCGATGGTTTAGCCGCCGGCAAAGGTGTCGTTGTTGCGATGACGGAAGAAGACGCGCACGAAGCCGTCGATTTCATGCTTCAGGACAACAAACTCGGTGACGCCGGCGCCCGCATCGTCATTGAGGATTATCTCGACGGCGAAGAAGCCAGTTTCATCGTTATGGTGGACGGCGAACACGTCCTTCCGATGGCCACCAGCCAAGATCACAAGAGACTTCTCGACAATGACGAAGGCCCCAACACCGGCGGCATGGGTGCTTACTCCCCGGCTCCGGTCGTAACGCCCGAAATCTATCAGATGGTCATGGATCAGATCATTTACCCGACGGTCAGAGGCATGAAGGAAGACGGCATCGTCTTCACCGGTTTCCTCTACGCCGGACTGATGATCAACAAAGATGCCTCCGGAAAACCCACGGTTAAGACGCTGGAATTCAACTGTCGCTTCGGCGATCCGGAAACTCAGCCCATCATGTCTCGTTTGAAGAGCGATTTCTCCGAGCTCATCGAAGCCGGTATTGACGGCTCTTTAGACAAAGTCATTGCTGAGTGGGATCCTCGCTGTGCCCTTGGCGTCGTGTTGGCTTCCAAAGGTTACCCAACAGCCCCGAGAAAAGGCGACGTCATCTCCGGTGTTGAGCTCCAAGGCGACGACACTGTTACTTTCCACGCCGGTACTAAGTTCAACGATAAAGGCGAACTGGTCACCAGCGGCGGCCGCGTTCTCTGCGTCGTAGGACTCGGTGGCGATTTGCATCAGGCCCGTGACAAGGCTTACAAAGCTCTGGACAAAGTCCATTTTGACGGTATGCAGTACCGTAAAGATATCGGTCATAGAGCACTTTAATTATTACTTTATGCGCCACCCTAAACTTTTTTCGTTTATCGCAGCGCTCGGACTCGGGGCTTGTGTCAGTGCCTTCGCACAAACGACCTCGCCCCTGCCCGGTCCCTTCCCGGCCGATCCGACCCCGAAACCTTTTGACTACCCCCAAGGCTTATCTACTCCGCAGTTCACACTGGAACAGAACCCTGCTTCTGTCATTCAGTTCGGAGACTTTCCGATTGTGCTCGGTGTCACTCCGCTTTCTGTTGTGACAAAAGCGTTCGGAGGCAGCCTTCATCATTTACCCGATCGTACGGACTACCTTTGCTATTCCGCTCCGATCCAAGAAACCCCGAAGCCTAAGAAAAAGGCCAAGAAAAAGCCCGTTGAGGACGAAGTGCCTCCTCCCGAAGTCATCGGACAGAACATTTGGTTCATTATCGGTGAGCGCGGAGAAGTTTCTGAAGCAAAGGCAGAAGCCGTCACCACGGAAGGTGAACTCTGTCCCGCACTGCCGGAAGCTTTTTCTAGTGTTTCCTTCGGACCTTTCCGCATCGGCGTTAATTTGAAGCCCAAAGAAATCAAAAAACTTGAAATTCCTGAGCCCAGTGTTGCCGAGGAAGATTCTCCTTGGCGTTATTGGTTTGCGACCAATAAGGAATCTCATCCTATTCATTACGGCTTCTTTGCCGTCGAAGCGGATCCTGAGTTCGGACCGAAGAAAATGATTTCAACCGAACTTGAATTCAAAGGAGCCTCTCATTGAGAATCGGCGTTTTCGGCGGAACCTTTGATCCGGTACATGAGTCCCACATCCAAATGGGACTCGATGCGCTGGAGCAATGCCATCTGGATAAGGTGTTTTTTGTTCCGACACGTCCTTGGCAGAAAACCGCCCGCGCCTCAGAAGAAGATCGCGCAGCCATGCTGAGCATGGCGCTTACTTCTTATCAAGACAAACTTGTTGTCGATCGTAGGGAGTTAGAGCGTACCGGCGCTTCTTATTCCATCGACACACTCTATTCCTTCAGGCAAGAGTTCGGACCCGAGGCTCCTATTTATTTCATCATGGGCTCGGACCAGTGGAAGAACCTCAAGACTTGGGTTCTTTGGGAAAAATTCCCGCTTCTTTGCAATCTTTTAATTTTTACGCGTGACGGTGAATTAGGCGAGGATCCTTACGAAGGTAAATTCCCGCTGATTTCTGTTCAAGACCTCGGTTCGAATCCGACGCCAAACGGTCTTATCGTGCTCGCACAAAGCGAGCCGGCGCCCTACTCTTCAACTGCCATTCGCAAAGCTTTGTTTGAAGAGCCGGCCCGATCCCAAACGATTCCGGGCCTCACTTCCGACGTACATCAATACATTCTTTCTCACGGTCTGTACCTGCCGAGAGAGGGCGGCAAAGGAATTTAGTTCCGGTTCGCTTCGCTGCCGATTTGATTGCCTTTCCTATTCCAGCGTAATAAAGGTGATTTCTGACGGAACGCCCACGCGCATCGTAAAACCGTTCCAAAGTCCGGAGCCGTTTGTCACGTACACCTTTCTTTCGCCTCTATCGTAGAAACCGCTTACCAATCCATCATTAAAGTAGGCCAAAAGCGGATACATAAAGAAAATATGGCCTCCGTGTGTATGGCCGGAAAGCTGGAGATCAAATTTCTCTTTTGTCAGAGAACCGGTCTTGGGCTGGTGCGCCAAAAGAATCCTGAAATCCTCGGGGCTCGTTCCGGAAAACGTCCTTTCAACGTTCGGCGGCTCTTCTCCGAAACGTGACGCACCAAGGTCTGTCGTTCCGCCGACCACTAACGATGCACCGTCCTTAGTCAGTACATCACTGCCGTTGCGCAGGACTTTAATGCCGAGCGTCGGCAGCGCCGCCATCCATTCTCTATAAACGGAGTAGTACTCATGATTGCCGGGTACGGCATAGACACCGTACTTGGACTTTAAATGCTTCAAAGGCTCAAGCTCAGGAAGAAGTTTTTGTACCCGACCATCGATAAAGTCACCCGTGATCATCACGATGTCGGGATTTAAATCATTGGTCCTTTTCACGATCTCGGACAGCCATTCTTTGCGCTGAACAGGCCCGACGTGCAGGTCGCTCAGCAAGGCGATCGTTGTTCCTTTCCATTGAGCAGGAAGATTTTTAAAGACAATCGTTTCAGTCTTCACCTCAGGCACTTTGATGCCTTCATACATTCCCCAAAAGCCGCCTGCGACAGAAACAATAAAAAACGGAACAATAAAGACAAGGCGATTGAAGCTAAAACCGGTCTTTACGCCGAAAGTGCCGAGCAGCCAAAGTCCGAGAGAACAAATGTCTTTCAGCAAAAGCAAAAACGCCGCAAGAATAAGTGCTCCGTACAAGGCCTCCCAAGTAAGCATCCATGCGCCCTTGACTGCGGGCTCAAAGAACGTACCTCCGTTCATGGTGTAGGCCATGTACTTCATGGAAATCAGAAAGATTACCGCCGCGGATAAAAGTTTCCAAAACCAATGAATCTTAAGCGGCAGGACACCGCTGCAAACCACATAAACTGCCAGGATGAGGCTCGGCCAAAACAGGAACATTTTTTCGTAGAGTTGTTAGTTCAAATCTTTTAGATTTTAGAAAACGATCCTTCGGAAAAAGAAAACTCAATTCACGGATATTTGCATGATTTTGTGATTTCCGGCTCGAAAAGAAGACTTTCTGCTGTTGAAAAGAAACCTGACTGAGTACAATTAACCGCTAACTAAACAAGAGAAAGTTTTATGGATATTCGTAAGTTACAGAGAGTGATCGTTAACGCACTTGAAGACGTCAAGGCACAAGATATCAAGATTTTCAACACCTCTAAGCAGACCGCTTTATTCGAGCGCGTCATCGTTGCAACCGCCAATTCCAACCGCCAGACTCGCGCTTTAGGCCACCATGTTTTCATGGAAGTTAAGGAAAACGGCGGAGACGCCGTCGGCATCGAAGGTCTGGAGACCGGCGAATGGGTTCTCGTCGACTGCGGAAGCGCCATCGTTCATATCATGCAGCCGGCTCTTCGTGCTTATTACAACCTTGAGGAACTCTGGGGCGCCCATCCCGTCCGTATGAAACTCCTTGAGAATGAAGACAAAGAAGAAGATTCTGAATAATTTTTACTATGAAAATTTCCGTCGTTGCCGTCGGTCTCAAAATACCCAAATGGGCTGATGAAGCATGCGAAGACTATCTGCATCGCTTTCCGTCGGATTGGAAGGTCGAATTAAAGACCGTCAAAGCCGAAGACAGGAACACGCGCACCATCCCGAAAGTGATGCAGGCCGAAGCGGAAAGGATTCGGGCCGCCCTGCCGAAGGATGCCATCAAGGTCATCATGGATGAACGCGGCGCAGACCCGACCAGCACTAAGCTCGCCCAGCAAATCAACCGCTGGAGCGACCAAGGACGCCCGATCGCTTTCATCATCGGGGGCGCCGACGGTATCGATCCGGGACTCAAAGCCGAGGCTGACTTTACGCTTCGTCTCTCTTCCCTGACCTTGCCGCACGCCATGGCTCGCGTTTTGCTCGTAGAGCAGATCTACCGCAGTTGGTCCCTTCTCCACAACCACCCCTATCATCGGGCTTAAGTTATGGATTTCTATCTTGCCTCCAAGTCGCCGCGCAGACGGGAGCTTTTGAAAGATGCGGGCTTTGACTTTGACATTCTTTTAAGCAAAACACCCGACTCCGTCAACGAAGATGTCCTGCCCGGCGAATCTCCCGAGAACTACGTGGCGCGCGTCACACGCGAAAAGGCTAAGTGGGGCCGTAAAGTAGCGGAAACCGAACGCGATTTGCTGCTTCCCGTCCTTGCCGCTGATACCACGGTTGCGTTAAACGGCAAAATTTACGGCAAGCCGGCAGACGAAAAGGAAGCTTTTGAATTCCTCAAAGATTTCTCGGGACAAACACACGAAGTTCTGACTGCAGTATGTTTGGTCGATAAGGAAGGAAAGCCAAGAGAAACTCTGACTAAGACGTTTGTCACCTTCCGCCCGCTCACCGACGAAGAAATCAACTCCTACATTGCCTCCGGAGAAGCTTTTGATAAGGCCGGCGGTTACGGGATTCAGGGATTAGCCGGTCAATTCGTCGAAAAAGTCGAAGGTTCTTACAGCGGCGTGATCGGTCTGCCCGTTGACGAAACCAAAGCCCTGCTCGCTGAAATCGGCATCCGGCCGCATTAAGTTCCTACAAAAGAGGTTACGGCCTTTTTGACACTTAGAATGGCTGAAAAAAGGCTGAATTCTTATGACCTCTACCGCGAAATACAAAACTTCCGCACCGAATAAACCAAAAAGCTGCTGGGACCTGTTTTGCTCTTTTACGCTGATGGCTATGCAGGCCTTCGGCGGCTCTACCGCAATTGCTCAGCAATTTCTCGTTGACCAAAAGAAATGGCTAACGCAGTCCGAGTTTCTTGACCTCCTGACCGTTTCTCAAGTCCTTCCGGGACCAAACATCATGATTTTGACCATCGTGGTGGGCGACCGACATTTCGGATGGAGAGGCGCACTTGCCTCTTTCCTCGGCATGATTACGCTTCCGGCAACGCTCATGCTCTCCGTCTTTGTCTTCTATCAACAGTACGCAGAGAACAAATGGGTATCCGATGCTCTGGTCGGTATGGCCGCATCTGCCTCAGGGATGGTGGCCGGCGCCGCTATGAAGCTTCTTTACAACTGCAAAGAAAATATCATCACGCCGCCGGTCTGGATTTTTGGCTTGGTCATCACATTCATCACCGTCGGCATGCTGAAGATTTCCATGGTCTACATTCTGCCGATTGTCGGTATTCCTCTCTCCTTCTGGGCGTGGTACCGATTCATTAAGGAAAGGAGCGCTCGGTCATGACACCTGCCTTATTTGCCGGACTATTCTTCCACTTCATGCTGCTTTCGCTGATCGCGATCGGCGGCTTCATGGCTACGCTCCCCGGCATGTACTCCTACCTTGTGGATACGGCAGGACTGCTGACGCCGGAGACCTTTGCCAAGACGGTTGCGTTCGGCCAGTCCCTGCCAGGCCCGAATGTACTGGTTGCGGCAGTGCTTGGCTGGGCAGCCGCCGGTCCTTTGGGTGCGCTCGCTACTTTCGGCGGAACTTCCATTCCTTTCTCGCTGATTGCCGTTCTTGCGGGAAGGTATATTCGCGAGCACGCTTCCTCGGTTTTCGTTAAGTCCTATAAAGCCGGCATGGCGCCGGTTGCCGTCGGGCTTTTATTTGCCACTGCTTATCTTCTTTTGGGAAACCAGCTTGATAACTGGCATGTGTGGGCCTGGGCCGGCGCCGTCACAATTATTGTTTGGAAAACCCATATTCCCCTCATTCTTTTAATTATGATTGGGGGAGTTATGGGACTATTAGGCTGTTTTTAGGAGGATTCAATGTCTCGTTATGTGTTAACGATCCAATCTCACGTTTCATACGGTTTTGTCGGTAATTCTGCCGCCGTTTTCCCGCTGCAGCTTTTGGGTTTTAGTCCGATCGTTGTCAACACGGTTGAATTTTCCAATCATACGGGCCACCCGACGTTCCGAGGTCAGGTTTTTACTGCCGAGCTCATCCGCGACATTATTCTCGGCATTCGGGAACGCGGTCTCATACCCAAGATCGAAGGGCTGCTTTCAGGATATTTGGGTGACGCAAGCATCGGCAAAATTGTCTTAGAGTTAGCAACTGAAATCAAAGCGGCCAATCCCAACGCTGTTTGGCTGTGCGACCCGGTGATGGGCGACACGGATACCGGTGTTTTTGTCCGTCCCGATATCCCGCAGTTCATGAAGGAACATTTCCTCAACGGGTTGGCTGATATGACAAAACCAAATCAGTTTGAACTGGAACTGCTGAGCGGACGAAAGATGAGAAGCCGCCAGGAGGCAGTCGACACAGCGCGGGAGTTGTTCACGGACAAGGGTTGCCGTGTTACGTTTGTGACAAGTCTGCTGACACCAGACGTTCTTGCAGGCACAGTCGAGACCTTAGCCGTTACCAAGGATGGTGCCTGGGTCGTCAGAACACCTCTTGTGGAACGAAAACCGACGCCTAACGGACAAGGCGATACCTTCTCATCCGTCGCTTTAGGCACTTACCTCAAAACAAAGTCAGCCAAAGACGCTTTAGAAGCTGCCGTCAACACACTTTACGGATTAGTTTCTCATATGGACAGCGGTGCTCTTGATCTTCCTCTCATTGATGAGCAGCGTCAGATCCTCAGTCCTGAACATCGTTTCGAAGCTGTTCGCTGCTAGCTCAAAATTTTCATCGCTCTAAAAGCTTCCATCTCGGAGGCTTTTTCTTTGCGTCCGTTGTGAGGCTCTCACGCGCTAGTGAACATCGCCTCCTTCCTATAATCAAAACACTTTGTTTTGTGAGGCGTATTATGTCTGTTGCTGTTTTTCCTCTCGGCCCCTTAGAAACCAATTGCTATATCGTTAGCTACGAAGGCCAAGCTGTTGCAATTGATGTCGGCGGAGACCCCGCTCCCGTGAGCAAATATCTCAAAGAACACGGGTTAGAGCTGAAAGCAATCTGCATCACGCATATGCACTTTGACCATCTTTATGGCGTTGCCGCTTTAGCTGCCGAAACGCACGCTACGGTCTATACGCCGGAAAAAGATAAAGTCATCGCTTCCACAGTTCTTGGGCAGGGCGGATCTTCTGGTTTTCCTGCTGTCCCTAAATTTGAATCCGTCAGCATTGAGCCGGGAAATAAGACAGAGTTTGCCGGACTTGAATGCAAAGTTTTGAGTGTTCCCGGACACACACCGGGCTCTGTGGCTTATTACTTCAAGAAAGAAAAGTGCGTCTTTGTCGGCGACACGCTTTTCTTAGAATCCATCGGCAGAACGGACTTCCCGTTCTCCAGTCATGAACAGCTTGTGACATCGATCCGCTCCGAGCTCTTCTCTTTGCCGGATGACACAATTGTCTATCCGGGCCACGGACCTGAGACCTCCATCGGCTACGAGAAAGAGCACAACGCCTTCCTGTAATCGAAAAATTCTCGCCTGTCAGCAGACAGCTACTCTGCCGGCAGGCGTTTGTTTTTCCTAAGAGCCCACTTTTTCAAAATATATTCCAGAAGAATAGGTTATCGCGTGCAACGTAACTTTTGGATTTTTGCTTGCTGAGACTCAGAAATACGCAGGCACAAAAAACCGCTCAGACTTTCTCATCCAAGCGGCTTGTTGCAACCTTATCTAGCTTGCTACTTCACATCAGGTGCAGACACCGGAGTGATGACATCTTCTTCAAGCTGCCATTTGCCGTTGTCTTTAACTCCGAGCAGCTGGATTTCAAAAATCAATGTTGCATTCGGAGGAATAACAGAACCGGCGCCTCCGTCGCCATAGGCTAACTGAGACGGAATGAACAGACGGCGAACACCCCCGACCTTCATGCCGGCAACACCGCGGTCCCAGCCCTGGATAACATAGCCTGCTCCGAGCGGGAATTCAAAAGGTTCTTTGCGGTCAACGCTGGAATCAAACTTTGTGCCGTCTTCGAGCCAGCCTGTGTAATGAACACGAACGAGCTCACCAGGCTTGGCCTCTGCACCTGTACCGACTTTGACGTCCACTATCTTTAAATCTTGTAAATCTTGAGTGTCAATACCAAACATCGTTATCGCCTCCTATTGGCGCTTCACTAGTGATTCTTGGATTTTATGCTCACTTGGTTCCCCCTATTGGTCTAATCCCTCAGATTGAGAACTGATTCCGCACTACACTCCCACAGATTCAAAGAGGACTAATTGAATGTCGAATTCTTTTAAGACACTTGGGTTTGCACCCCAATTAGAAAAGTTAATCGAAGCCAACGGCTTTACGTCGCCGACTCCGATTCAAATGAAAGCCATCCCGCTCGTTCGACAGGGATACGATCTTTTGGCTGCAGCTCAGACCGGCACCGGTAAAACGGCTGCTTTTGTTCTGCCCATGCTGCAGAAGATGATAGAAGAACCGACGCTTTATCAAAAGCGCGTTCCTCGTGTTTTAGTACTGACTCCTACCCGAGAGCTTGCCGCGCAAGTCGGAGAAACTATTCTTTCTCTGGGTAAAGACCTCGGCGTACGCTCTGCCGTCGTTTTCGGCGGTGTGGGCATCAACCCGCAGAAGGCCGCCATTGCCAAAGGGCTGGATTTCTTAGTTGCGACACCGGGTCGTCTGCTCGATCTCATGAACCAGGGTTTTGCAGGTCTCTCTAAGACGCACATTCTGATTCTGGACGAAGCCGACCGTATGCTGGATATGGGCTTTCTCCCTGACTTAAAGCGCATTCTGAAGGCGCTCCCGCCGGATCGCCAAACACTGCTCTTTTCCGCAACGTTCTCACCGGAAATTAAAAAGCTCGCTTCCGAATTCCTCAATAAGCCTGAGTCCGTCGAAATCGAACGAAATAAGGACTCCTCTCTTGTTCGCCAAACGCTTTACAGAGTTCCGAAAGCTAATAAACACACTGTCCTTCGCGACCTTATCGTCGACAACCAATGGGATCAGGTTTTGGTCTTTACCAGAACCAAATACGGCGCAGATAAGCTGGTTCGCCATCTGCTCAAAGACGGTCTGGTTGCCAAAGCCATTCACGGCGATAAATCTCAGAGCGCCAGAACGACAGCACTCAGAGAGTTCAAAGAGCACAAGCTTCCTATTCTCGTTGCCACTGACATCGCTGCCCGCGGCTTAGATATTGAAAAGCTTCCTCAGGTCGTCAACTACGAACTGCCGCAGCAAGCAGAAGACTACGTTCACCGTATCGGCAGAACGGGACGCGCAGGAGAAGCGGGAGAAGCTTATTCTCTGGTTTCTCCGGAAGAGTTGCCGCAGCTGGCTGCGATCGAAAAGTTCATCAAGAAGCCCCTGCCATTGTCCGATTTCCCCGGGCTGGATTACTCTGACTGGAAAGTTTCTGCTCCGACAAAGCCTCAGAACAAAAATCGCCGCCCCGGGCCAAGAAGAAACGCTCCTGCCGGATTCAAGCGCTCCGACGGGAAGCCCTCTGTTCGGCGTAAGGCCGCTCGCGGACAATAGCCTGTGTTCCACGGCTTTTTCCGTTCACTGGATAGATAACTTTTAGGCGGCCTCGGGAGTTTTCCTGCGGTCGCCTTCTTATAATCGGACAAGGATAGTTGTTTTTTATGACCGAAGCCTGACACTTGAGCCGCTTCGGCCGATTTTTAATGTGGTTGTTTATGCAAACTCCGAAATTAAACGAAGTGAAGCAGCAAGCCGGCTTTTCGTTGGAAGACATCAATATTGAAGGTTTCGCACCGATGCCTTCTCCGGCTGAAATCAAAAAAATGGCGCCTCTCACCGAGGCCGCTGCCGAGAACGTCAACAAAAGCAGAAACCAAATCAAACAGATTTTGACGGGAGAAGATGACCGTTTAATGGTCATCACAGGCCCGTGCTCCATTCATGATCCGAAAGCGGCTCTGGATTACGCTCAGCGTTTAGCTGAACTCTCAGAACACATCTCCGAGACCATCTTCCCGGTCATGCGCGTTTATTTTGAGAAACCAAGAACCGTCGTGGGCTGGAAAGGCTATATCAACGATCCGGACATGAACAACTCCTTCAACATGGCCAAGGGAATGCTCAAAGCCCGCGAGCTCATGATCAAAATCAATGAGATGGGCCTGGCCGTTGCCACCGAAGCCTTGGATCCCTTCGGTCCTCAGTATTTGGGCGAACTCGTCAGCTGGTACGCCATCGGTGCCCGCACAACCGAAAGCCAAACCCACAGAGAAATGGCAAGCGGTCTGTCTGCTCCGGTCGGTTTCAAGAACGGCACCGACGGCCTGTTAGACAGCTCGATTAATGCAGTTAAAGCCAGCCGCCAGAGCCACTACTTCCTCGGTATCTATGAAAACGGCCAAAGCTCCATTATCAAGACCAAGGGCAACCGTTACAGCCACTTGGTTCTTCGCGGAGGCGGCGGACGTCCGAACTTTGATACCGTGAGCGTCATGCTGGCTGAAAAAGCCCTCAAAAATGCCGGTGTCGAGTCCCGCATCGTTGTCGACTGCTCGCATGCCAACAGCATGAAAAATCCCGACCTGCAGCCGTTTGTTTTAAATGACTGCATCACTCAGATCGTCAACGGAAATAAATCGATTTGCGGCGTCATGCTGGAGAGCAACATCAATACCGGTAATCAAAAGATCCCTGCCGATCTTTCCCAGCTTAAGTACGGTGTCTCTGTCACCGATGCCTGCATAGACTGGGAAACTACCGAACATGCTTTGCGCATGACAAATCGTCGTCTTTTGGATAAGAAATTAAATGGTGAGTAAACGCTTACTTTTAGCTGCCGCAGCGCTTGCTGCTCTGGCTTTAGCGGGGTGTTCTTCTACCGGACCGCATTCCGCTTTTATCCCGCACGCCGATCGTGCCGGTCTTGATCCGCTTCTGGATGCACCTTTGCGTACGGAAACCGTTTGCAAAGGTGCAGGACTTTTTACCGCCGGTACCAAACTTGCCGGTTTTTCCTTCGAATGTCCCGACCTGGACGTCGTTGCGACGTTGAACGAACTGCGGGATGCCGGCTGGCGTGTTGAGAAAATGCACATCGGCCGCCAGACGATCGAAAACGACGAAAGCGGTACTCCGCTCTCGGCAACGATTCGCAAAGTTTATTAATTTTCCATTGCGGAGGCTTCAGTGAACTCCTCTATCAGCAGCAGACTGTCTGCATTACGTTTTTTTTTGAAAGATCACGGTCTTAACGGCTGGATCGTCCCGATGGCAGACCCTCATCTTTCCGAATACGTAGATGAACACTATGCCTTCCGCAAGTGGCTTTCGGGCTTCACGGGCTCTGCAGGATCTCTCTTAGTGACCCAGGACGCCGCAGCGCTTGTCACCGACTCCCGCTACTGGGTTCAGGCCGAGCAGCAGCTCGAGGGCTCCGGCATTGAACTCGTTAAACTCAACCAAGGCTACGCCGCGGAGTCTGCCGACTGGTTTGCCGCGCACTTGATGGCCAACGACTGCGTCGGCATCAACTCCGAATTGATTTCCAGCAAAGACGCCAAGAATTACGCCCGAGTTTTTGCCGAGAAACATCTTCATCTCTCGCTGGTTCGTCAGACGCCCGAAGAAACCATCTGGGAAGAAAGACCGGAACGCACTGAAAAGCCGATCTTTGACCATACAGTTTCCCCGCGAAACCGAGAACAGAAACTTACCGCTCTGCGTGAGGTTCTCAAAAAAGAGGGCGCCGACTACCTGCTCACATCTAAGCTCGACGATATCGCCTGGATCTTTAATCTGCGCGGTTCCGATGTGCCGGACAACCCGGTCTTCTACGCCTACTCGCTGATTCCGGCTAAAGGGAATGCCACCCTTTTTATCAACGAAGAAAAAGTTCCTGCCGATCTGAAAGAACAATTGGCTGAGGAAGGAGTTGTCTTAGCACCTTACCATTCCGTCGGTGCAGCACTCGCATCTCTTTCCTCAGGAACCGTACTGGCCGACCCGGAAGAAATCAATGCCTCTCTTCTGTCACGCTTACCGGAACAAATCACTCAGCTGGAATTGCCTAATCCTATCGAGCTCATGAAAGCGCTTAAAACGCCGGAAGAGATCGAATTAATCTCGAAGGCGATGCTCAAAGACGGTGTTGCTTTAGTGCGGTTCTTCGCGTGGCTCGACCGCAATTTAGGCAAAGAGGAAATGACGGAGCAGTCGCTCGCCGACAAGCTTCTTTATTTCAGAAAATCTCTTCCGGGATACATTTCTCTTAGCTTCGAAACGATTTCTGCGTTCGGACCAAACGCCGCACTCCCCCACTACCAACCGGAGAAAACCGGAGGCGCCCAAATCAGGGGGAACGGATTCCTTCTCATTGATTCCGGAGCTCAATTTCCAGAAGGTACGACGGACATCACCCGTACAAAGTTGATCGGCGAAGCAACCGACTTAATGAAGGAAGATTACACCGCTGTATTACGGGCAAATATTAGGCTCGCGATGGCAGTATTTCCCGACGGTATTTCCTCGCAGATATTAGACCCGATTGCGCGGGCACCCATCTGGCAACATTTTGCTAATTTTGGGCATGGAACGGGCCATGGCGTCGGATTTTTCCTTAATGTTCACGAAGGGCCGCAGAGGATTAGTTACCCGCGGATAAGCCCTCGTTTCGATGCGTTTATCTCGAAAGAGACAGCAATGTCCGAAGGCATGGTGACCAGTGATGAACCCGGTATTTATCGTCCCGGCCGCTGGGGTATCCGCATTGAAAATTTGGTGGCGACCGAATTCGCAGAAGAAAATGAATTCGGACGTTTCTTGAAATTCAGAACACTAACTCTTTGTCCGATAGACCTTTCTGCCGTCATTCCGGAAAGGCTGCAGCCCGACGAAAAGAAATGGCTGAACGAGTACCACACTCTTGTCCGTCAGAAGGTGCTCCCGCACATTCATGACGAGCGCACCATTGTGTGGCTCGTATGGAACACAAGAGAAATTTAAAACATGACCACAGAAAAAGTTAGTTTGAAACACTGGCTGGAAACGCGCTGGCGCGGAACGCTTATGGCCGTCATTATCGGCGCTGCCTCACTATTCGTCTCTGAACACTACGGCGGTCCTGCTGTTTTGTTCGCCTTGTTAATCGGTATGGCTTTCCACTTCCTCTCAGAGGACCGGAGAACGCTTGCCGGTATTCATTTTTGCTCCACAACCGTTCTCCGATGGGGCGTAGGCCTGTTAGGTGCCAAAATCACCGCGAGCCAGCTGGGACTCCTGTCTCCGGCCCTGCTTGCCATGATTATCGGCGGTGTGTTTGCCACACTGCTCTTCGGCGCTTTCATTACCCGTTTTTCTAAGTGGCCGCTTACCGAAGGCACACTGGCTGCCGCCTCTACCGCTATTTGCGGTGCGTCTGCCGCTATTGCCTTAGCTGCCACATTCAACCATAAGCAGTTAAGAGAACAGGCTCTGCTTGCTATCGTGGTCACGGTTACCGCCCTGTCCACCCTCGCTATGGTTCTTTATCCGTTCATCTCCGGATGGTGCGGCTTTGACCACATCGATGCCGGCATCTTCTTAGGCGGTACCATTCACGACGTTGCACAGGTCGTGGGCGCCGGCGCCATGATCGGGCCGGACGCACTGGAAATCGCGAGCTTGACGAAGATGATTCGTGTCGCTCTTCTGATCCCGATCCTCATCATCTTCATGTTTGTCTTTTCCTCTAAGGCACATCGCACTGAAGAAGAGAAAGCCAAGCCCTGGTACAAGAACATTCCGATGTTCCTGCTCGGCTTCATCGCTCTGGCCGCTTTGAACTGCACTGGAATTATTCCGACGAATGTCTCCAACACACTCGGCGAAATCTCCAGACTGTTCATTTTGATTTCCATTTCTGCCCTTGGTTTAAAGACCTCTCTGGGCAAACTGAAGGAAGTCGGCTGGACACCGATCGTGCTGATGAGCATCGATACAGTCTTCCTCCTGCTGTGGGTTATCATCGGTATCTTCCTGATCCGCGGTTAATTTGATGCTTTAGTTTCATCTTTCTTCTTAGGACTCGGTTCGCTAGAATCGAGTCCTTATTTTTTACCGATCCCTCTGCCGGCGCTTCCTTCTCCGAACTTTCCGCTCATGACCGTACTGAAAATCCTCTATCAAGACGAAGACCTTGTCGTTGTCTCCAAGCCGGAAAAGATGCTGACGCACCGAACGGAAATTGCCAACGGCGACACCGAGTTTGCACTGCAGTTGCTGCGAGATCAGATCGGCCAACGCGTGAGTCCGGTTTATCGTCTGGATCGAGGCACTTCCGGAATCCTGATGTTCGGGCTCAACAGGGAGATAGTTTCGGCACTGAATCAGCAAACTCATGAAACTTTCCATAAACGCTACTACGCAGTCGCACGCGGCTGGACACCGGAAGATATTGAAATCCGCCATGCACTAAAGCCCCCGGTTGATCCCTACCTGAGAGTTCAGAAGACAGTAGCTCAAGACGCACTCTCTTATCTTCATAAATTGGCAGAAGCCGAGGTACCCGTTCCTTCGGGAAAATTTGATACCACCCGCCTCTCCTTAGTTCTTCTTGAACTCGCTACCGGCAGGCGTCATCAACTGAGACGACATCTCAAACATCTCGCACATCCGATCATCGGAGATGCGACTTACGGCAAAGGGCCTCTGAACCGCGCTCTTGCGGAGTATTTCGGCGGAGATCGCCTCCTTCTCCACTGCGGCCGAATCAGCTTCATCCATCCTCGGACTCAAAAACGACTCACCATTGAAGACCAGCCGAGCGGCCTTATGCTGCAGATCATCGAGCGTCTCAGATGGGATAATTCTTTGCATGCTTCTTATTTTAAAGAATGGCATTTATTTGATTATTCAGATATTTTGCTAAAATAATGTCTGAAGAAGACCTTAATACTTTTAAGCCTTGAAATTAAAAGGCTTTGCGTTACCACTCGCCGCAAATAAAACGGGAAATATTTGCGAAATCTTTTAAAAGAATGGGATTTATTTTTGTTTTAGATGGTTTTGAGTCGTATACTGAGTCGATCAAACCTCGTTTAGGAGAACTTATAAAAATGAAGCACGGAAAACTTGTCACTTCCATTTTGGTTTTATCCTTAGCTGCTGTGACTGCTGCATTTGCCAGCATGGCAGAAGCCCGCTCCTTAGAACAAATTAAGGCCTCCGGCGAACTCTTAGTCGGTTCTACCGGCGATTACAAGCCGATGAGCTACCTCAACAAAGAAACCGGGAAATACGAAGGCTTTGACGCAGAAATGGCTCAGTCCCTGGCCAAATACCTCGGTGTTAAGCTCAAATATGTTCCGACCTCTTGGAAGACATTACAGGCCGACACAATGGCCGATAAGTTTGACGTTGCCATGAGCGGTATTACCGTTACGGATGCCCGTAAAAAGGTCATGACCATGTCCGACGGTTATCTCACTTTCGGTAAAACGATTCTCGTCACTAAGAACAAGGCGGGTCAGTTCAAAGAATTGAACGACGTCAACCAGCCGTCCGTTCGCGTGATGTACAACCCGGGAGGCACCAACGAAAAATTTGCCAAGGAAATGACTCCGAAAGCTCAGCTCATGATGCATGAACACAATGCTGAGATCCCGGGCTTGGTCGGCGAAGGCAAAGCCGATGTCATGATCACCGAAACGATGGAAGCTCGCCGCTACGCCAAGGACAATCCTAAGGTTGCTGCTCCGCTGGTCGACAAACCCTTCACAGAAAACCACTTCGGTGTTCTGATGAAACAGGGTTATCCGAAACTTGAAGCCACTGTGAACGACTGGATGAAGACCATCAAGGACAACGGCACCATGGCTAAGTGGGAAGAACAGTACATTAAGTAATCTTCATTTGACGCCTTAGTCAAAACAGGCCGCAGACAAAACCGATCGTGTCGGAATTTGCTGCGGCTTTTCACTTAAACCGGAACACTATTTCTTAGTCTTCAATTAGTAGTTTTTGGGATTTCTGCTTGCCACTAACGCCCTCTTGAACTGCAAGCGAGGTCGTATAATTTTCCTAAGCAACCAAGGCGACCGAACCCCCTCAAATCCCAGAATTCTTCTACTCGCCTTCATGTTAAAAACGATAACTATCGGCATATGCCTAATCGAAGACGTTTCTTAGCATTAGCTACTTTAGCTTCTTCTGCAGGCCTGCCCTTTTTGTCGGCTTGTACTTCCGGAACGAAGCAAACCGATGTTGTGATTATCGGGGCGGGTCATTCAGGTCTTGCCGCGGCTGTCTCCGCAGCTCAGCAAGGCGCTAAGGTCACTGTCATAGAAAAACGTCCCTTTGTAGGACTCAATACTCACTCTGACCGCGGCTTTTTTGCGTCGAGCCTTTCTCCGAAAGGTTTGCCGTCATACGGCGACTCTCCGGAAAATCATTTTCAGCAGTCTTATAGCGCGGGATCGTCTCTGGCAGATGTCGAACTCCTCCGAACATATGCACGAAAGGCGCCCGAAACGCTGGCGTGGTTAGATTCTTTGGGAATGCGTTTTGCTGAAAATCCGATCAACTCAAACTCTCTGTGGCGCCGATGCTACCAGCCGCTTCACAGCGGTTATACGGAAACTTTATACCGAGAGGCTCTGATACGCGGAGTCGAGTTCGTCTTCGGTCATCCGGTAGAGAGTCTCGCTATTCGAAATGACAAGACCTGCTCAGTGTCTGCCAAAAATGTGAAAGGTGAATCGGAGACATGGGAAGCCCGAAAGGCTGTCATCCTTTGCTCGGGAGGATTCGGTGCCAACAAAGAGCTTATTGCTCAGTATGCCCCGAGATACAAGGACTTGAATTCGGACAATGAACTCGGCTCCACCGGTGAAGTCTTGTTATTGGCCCAGAAAATCGGAGCAGGTTTAACCGGGATGGACCGCATTTCATGTCTTCCGCGCCCTCCTGGAAACTTACATTCTCAAGGCTATCTGCACTTGGACCTCTCTCGTTTTCTTTACATCAACGGCAACGGGAAACGGTTTGTCTCGGAGGATGCGCTCCGGCCGCAAATTACTCAAGCCTTCTTTGAACAAGGCAATCGGAATATTTTTGAAATCGCAGATGACGCAACCGTCAACGGTTACCAAATGGATATCCAGCGCGATTTATGGCGCGGCATCGAAAACGGAACCGTCTTTCGTGGAAAAACGCTGGAAGATTTAGCTGAGAAGATTGCTGTTCCGGCCTCTTCCCTTGCCGAGACCGTATCGCGCCACAACCACTATGTAGAGCAAAAAGAAGATCTTGAATTCGGTAAGAGCCAAGTCAACCTGTCTCACAAACTTGAAATCGCACCTTTCTGGGCTGTCCGAGTTGAAATGATGGTGCATGAAACCCTCGGCGGCTTGATCGTTGATCCCCTCTGCAGAGTTCTTACAGAAGATGGTTTACCGATCAAGGGACTGTACGCTGCAGGCTCAATCATCGGCAATCTGCACGGAGACAACCGCCTCGGAGGCAACGGGATTTCTTCAGCCATCACTTTAGGAAAACTGGCAGAAAATTTTATTGGTTATGAAACTAAAGTTGTTTTTTATTTTAATTGCTTGTTGTCAGGTGACAGCAGCAGTGCATTCACAAAATAAACTTTTGGATATGCACTTGAAGAATGTGTCGTTAGAACAGGTGATTTGGGAATTGGAGGGAAAGACTGATTTTACGTTTATGTATTGGACTTCCGAGATTAAGGATGTGAAAGTCTCTGTGGATATGAAACAGAAATCGATAGATGATATTCTTAATTTTTGTTTGCGTAACACGGGATTGGTATATGAGATAAATGGTGATGCCATCGTGATTCATCGACTGAAAGATGAAGATTCGAGAAAATTGAATCTAGTCAAGGGGGTGGTGAAAGATAAAAACGGAGAGCCGTTGCCGGGTGTGACCGTCATGGAAAAAGGTACAAAAAGTGGTGTGGCTACCAATCTCAAAGGAGAGTTTACCTATTCTACTTTTAAGGATACAGTGACATTCGTTGTTTCATTTGTCGGGATGAAAACGAAAACAGTAACGTGGAAGGGACAAAAATTACTGACTGTTATCTTGGAGGAAAATGCCCAAGAGATGGATGAGGTAGTGGTTACCGGGTACCAGACGGTGAAGAAACGCTCCATGGCAGGATCTACCAGTTACGTGAAAGCAGAAGATTTAGTGTTGACCGGTACACAAACCCTGGAGCAGGCTTTACAGGGAAAGATTCCCGGGATGGTGGTTATGAACAAGAGCGGCTTGACTGGAACCCGCCAGCGGGTGAGAGTACGCGGAACATCCACCCTGTTGGGTAGCGCCGAACCGGTATGGGTAGTGGACGGCGTGATACAGGAGGACCCGCTTCCGTTTAAATCCAATGATTTGACCAACTTAAACCCGGACAACACGGATATGATTAAAGATTTCGTGGGAGGCGCCATCTCTTGGTTGAACCCGAACGACATCGAAAACATCACCGTGCTGAAAGATGCATCCTCTACCGCCATCTACGGAACGAAAGCCGCCAATGGCGTGATTGTCATCAATACCAAAAAGGGTGAAAAAGGGCGTATGTCCGTGAATTATAATACCAATATGTCGCTTACTCCCCGTTTGAATTACAATCGGATGGAGTTGATGAATTCCAAGGAACGCGTGGACGTATCCCGTGAGGCTTACGAGAACGGATTGGTGCTGGGCTCGGATCAAAAAATGGGATACTTGGGTTTGGCTCTTGCATTCGAGCGTCGGGAGATCAGTCTGGAGGAATTCAGCAAAGGGGTACGCGAGTTGGAAACGAACAACACCGACTGGTTTGACCTTCTTTTCCGTAATTCATTCAGCCACAATCATAACATCAGTATCTCGGGTGGAAGCGACAAAGCCACTTATCGGGCCTCTTTCGGATACAACGACACGCGGAATACCGCTATAGGGAACGACCAAGAGCAATACACGGGAAACGTGAATTTGACAACCACCATGTGGAACCGCGTGACCTTCAATGTCGGTTTGAACGGAAGTACGTCAAAGACCTCTGCCTTTGTCGGGAATGATCCCTACGGGTATGCCACCTCGACCAACCGAGCCTTGAGAGCCTACGATGAAGACGGGAAATACTTCTTCTACAAGGCGACGAACGGGTATGAATTTAATGTACTGAACGAGTTGCGCAATAGTAGCAACGAAAACACGACTTCTAACGTAAATGCTAATTTCTCGCTACGCTGGAAGATCCGGGACGATTTGAATTTTAACACGACCTTCTCCTACGGCTATAGTTCGACTCACGGGGAAACTTACTACACGGAGCAGACGAATCATATTGCTGTTATCCGGCAATACGATTTCGAAGCGGTAGCCGAGGGCAGTGATGCCTATAACAATTCCTGGTTGCCGGTGGGCGGTGAAATGACCGAACTGAGAAACAGCAGTGAAAACTGGGGTTGAAGAAACCAATTGGAGTACACGAAAGTGTTCAACGAGGTACACTCTTTTTCCGCCATGCTTGGGCAAGAGATGCGTAGCGGATCTACTTCCAGTTATAATCAAACCAATTACGGGTATTTGCCCGAAAAAGGACATATCTTCGTTAATCTACCCGAATATCGGACAGAGGGAAGTGGGAATGCGATGGTCGTATATACCAATCCCTATTTGAAAAACCAACCCAAACTGACTAGAACGAAATCGAATAACATCTCCTTTTACACGGCTTTGTCCTACATGTATGACAATCGTTATGCGGTGAACGTAAGCGTGCGCGCGGACGCCTCCAACCAGTTCGGACAAGATAAAAGTACCCGTTTCCGCCCTATCTGGGCTCTCGGGTTCCGTTGGAACGTGGGGTCGGAACATTGGCTGCAAGGACAAGATTTGTTGAGCGACATGAACATTCGGTTCACCTACGGGTTCCAAGGGAACGTGGCTAACGGCGTCAGCCCGGACTTGATCGCCACGATTACTGCTAACCCTTCCTCTACTGGTGGCGGGTATTCACTGAAAGTGCCCACGTTGCCGGCGCCGGGATTGAAATGGGAAAAGGTGCAGAGTATCAATTTGGGTACGGACTTCAGTCTTTTCAAAAACCATATCATGGGATCGTTTGAATACTATTACAAAAAGACTACCGACATGGTCGTGCAACAAGAGGTGCCTCTGGAAAATGGTGTCGTTTCCCGTGCCATCAACGGTGGGGAGATGAAAAATTCAGGATGGGACGCTACGATCAGTTTCACTCCGTGGCGGAGCAAGGATTGGTTGCTAACCTTGGGATTCAATTTCGGCAAGGTGAACAACAAAGTCAACTCCACTCTCGAACCGAATGGCAGATGGCAGGAAGCTGCCTCCGGTAACCTAAACAAAGAGGGATACGCCGTATCCAGTTTCTGGGCATTCCGATTCACGGGCTTGAATCCCGAGAACGGAGGACCGCAATTCGACCTCACGGGAATCGATTTGGATGCTGCCGCATCGGATGCAACCCTTTACATGGACTATGCCGGAAAAATGGATCCGGATTTCACCAGCGGTATGTCGTTTACCTTACGATATAAAACATTGAGTCTTACCAGCGGATTGTATTTCAGTTTCGGGAACAAAGCTTTCATGGCACCGATGTCTTCCAATTACGAGTCCATACCGGGCGAAGAGTACAATATGTCGACCGAATGGCTGAAACGTTGGCGGAAACCGGGTGACGAGAAAACGACCACAGTACCCTCGTTGCCGAATATTTCCACCAGCGCCCAACCGATAAACGTTCCTGTGTCTGTCGGCACCAGATTGAAACCGTACGAATTGTATGCTAAATCCGATGTGCGGGTAGTGGACGCTTGGTTTATCCGTTGCAATTCGATTCAGTTGGCTTATACCCTTCCGCCTGCCAAATTGCCACATTTCCTGCAAAACCTTTCGGTTTCGTTCTCCATGACCAACCCGTTCCAAATCCGGAGTAAGGATTTCTTGGGTCGGGATCCGGAAGTGGCTTTGGGCAACCAACCGATGAGTCACGATTACTCGTTGGGTATCAGTCTTAGTTTTTAAAAATCATTGTAATAAAACCTATGAAAAAATTAATATATATACTTGTAACTTTGGCGTTTTTCGGGTGTGACGATTTCCTCGAAGAAACCAGCCAAAACCAGATACGCCCTTCAACGGTTTCCGATATGGAAAAAATTCTGGAAGGGGAGGCTTATCTGACGGAAACGGAGTCGGAGATGTTCAATTATGTCACTGCTTTTCTGACGGATGAGATAAAATGCAGTCTATACGACGAGAATAATGTATCTATTGCAGGTACTTTTAAAAACCTGAAAGAGACTTGGCGCAGAATGTTCTGTTATGATGTCACCATGTTTGACGAAGGGGATGAGGATGAGAAGGCACACACGGATTATTGGTCGTTGCCGTACGAACGAATCAAGGGGTGTAACATCGCCTTGGACTACGTGGACGATATGCAAGGCGATGACGACCGGAAAGCCTATTTAAAGGGAGAGGCATTGGCATTACGCGGGTTCTATTACCTCCATTTGGTGAATCTCTTCTCCCTGCCGTATACCTACGGGGATCCTACGAAGAACCCGGGAGTACCCTTGAAATTAAGATCCGGGGTCACGGAAGAAAAACCTTCCCGCGGGACGGTGGCTGGCGTGTACGAACAGATTGAAAAAGACCTGTCGGAAGGGGCACGATTGATGCTGGCAAATCCGCAAAACCTGACGCTATACCGGATGAACGGTACGGCGGCTTACGGGTTGCTTTCCCGGGCTTACCTTTACATGGGAAAATGGGACAAGTGTATAGAGTATGCGGATTCGGTGTTTAAAGAAAATAAAGACTTGGCTTATTTCCCGGACTATACCGGATATGGTAAAGTATGGAGTGTTCGTTATTGTCCGGATGAAATTTTATGGGCATGTTATTATAAAGTACCAACAGGTAGCAAGCAAATCTTTGGCTGGAGTTATCCAAGTCCTTGGTTGCCCTCGGACGAACTGGTAAATCTGTACGGGCAAGACATTGATCCGGATCAAGAGGAAGATATTCGGGCAACCCTGACACACCAAAAAAGTTATTTGCAAAAAGGTACTGCCTATATCAATGGCGTTCGTCAAGAGTGGATTAACGGCATCTTTAAGGCAATCGACGCTTACGCCGGTATCCGGACGGGAGAGGTGTACCTGAATCGGGCAGAGGCTTATATTCGCAAATACGTGGAGAATGGCGATGCCGTGGCGGGGCAGAAAGGATTGGATGACCTGAACCTATTGCGGAGCAACCGGATTCGGAATTATATCGAGAAGCAGTTAAATAATTTCGCTTCTCCTCAAGACCTGTTGGATCTCTGCCTGCGGGAACGCCGCCGGGAACTTTGCTGGGAAGGTAACTTCCGATGGTTCGATATGCGTCGCACGGGAATGCCCCGGATCGAGCATGAGTTCTTCTACCAAGAATCGGATAAGAGCAAATATGTACTGGAAGAAAACGATCCCCGCTATGCCTTGCCCATACCGCGGGTAGCCTTGGAAAAGAATAGTAATTTAAGACAAAACCAATATTAACGTTATGAAGTGGATTTATTTATTGTTGGTGCTTGCCTTTGTGGCAGGATGTAATGACGAGGATGAACTCACCCCGTCGGAAGGGGAAGAGACGTTTTATAAATTACCCCAAGGAAATCATGATTATGACTCCAAAATCGTGGATTATAACACGAAGTACGGTTTTTATATCCTGTATGAATTCGGGAAAAAGGATCTCTTTTGGAATAATATGTCATGGTCGGAGTATCTGCAGGATGATAAAGATTTTGTCTACGTGGCTACAGCTACCGGGGTCATGCGCGGGAAACAAGCCGACCAAAATTACGTGGGGCAAGTGTTGGACATGTGCGAGAAATACTGTTTCGAAATTTATCCCGAGGAGTATCTGAAAAATTATATGCCGCTCCGTTTTTTGATTTGTTCCAATTTGGGGGAAGTGGTTACGGTCGGTTCAAAATATGAAAACGGTGTAACGATTATTATTCGCGATACGGTAAAATTGAACGTTTATCGTAGCTTTAATCGATTGGCAGTCAATTGGGCAAGTACGGATTACGATACGATCAAGCCGAATGACAAACTTTATTTTTCCAAAGACTTGAATGACGCGTTTATGTCCATCTTGAAAGAGAATAATGTATTCGAGTATGATAACGGTTTTATGATGACGGGGCATATTTATACTTATGCGCAGTTGCAAGGGGAGAATCTGTTTAAAAGAGGGTTCTTGACAACGACTACGTTGGTGAACGGGAATATCACCCAATCGCGGATAAACGATTTCATGGCTTTCCTGAATTTGGCAATGGTGCCTTTGGATATATTGAACGCCGAACCGGTGGCAATAGGCTCCCAGGATAACAATCCCTCTGTTGTCGGATTGTTCAGCCGGGTGTATGCGGATGCCGATGACGGGCGTGTGGACGGGAAAACCGGTATCGACTGGATTAAACAAAAATACAATTTTGTGATCGAACTGCTGAAAACATACGGCATCGATACGGATAAGTTGCAACATCCGGAAATTTAATTATTTACATTAAAACATCAATCGGATTTCCCGGTATTCTTTCATCGGAATATCGGGGAGTCTCCAAAAGTATTGTGTTTTATAAAACAAAAAATATGTCGTATTGTTCGGGAGTTTGCCCGCGCATTAGATCTAAATTAAATAAAATCAAATTATGCCTGCTTTTTTAGGAACAGCAATTATCAGTATCTCGTTGGCATTGGTATTTTACTCTATCGGGACTTGGGCGGAAAGAATACAACGCACGTTAAAATTATGGCACATTATCTTTTTCTTGTTTGGACTTTGTGCCGATACATTGGGAACAGCTTTGATGTCGCAAATAGCCTCGGCAAACGTTGGGAATACAGACCCCTTGCATGCCGTTACAGGGCTTTTGGCTATTATTCTCATGGCGATTCATGCCCTATGGGCCATTTGGACGTATTGGAAAGGCAACGAGAAAGCGAAGAAAAATTTCAGCAGATTCAGCGTGTTCGTTTGGGCTTTCTGGTTGATCCCGTATATAGGCGGAATATTCTTGGGAGCCTCAGCGGCTTAAATTGTAATTAGGAACCTGAGGGTTTGACTTTATGAACTTTAGTACTTGTGCTTAATATTTATATATTTATGGAAGAGGATGTAATATTGAAAGTAGATCACTTGAGTCACCGGTATTCTGCCGCCTGGGCATTGCGGAACGTGAGTTTCGAGGTCCGGAAGCATGACATTTGCGGGTTGTTGGGACCGAACGGGGCGGGAAAATCCACGGTGATGAATATCATTTGCGGTATCGTGCGGCAGTCTGACGGGAAAGTGTCTGTCGCCGGTATCGATGTATTGAAACACCCGTTGGAGGCGAAAGCGCACATAGGATTTTTGCCGCAAAATCCGCCGATATACGCGGATTTCACGGTGGAGGAGTATTTGCGGCATGCTGCTGAGATCCGCCGTGTGCCGGATCGGGAAATCCCGAAGGCGATGGACGAGGTACTGGAGTTGTGCGGTATCACCCATTTCCGGAAACGGTTGTTGAGTAACCTTTCCGGGGGATACAAGCAACGCGTGGGGATTGCCCAGGCGATTATCCACAAGCCCGATTTGGTGATTTTCGACGAGCCGACGAACGGGTTGGATCCGACCCAGGTGTTGGGCGTGCGCCGTCTGTTGCGGGAGATTGCTCAAAATTCCACGGTGTTGATTTCAACGCATATCCTCTCGGAGGTGCAGGCGGTGTGCAATAAAATCGTGATGGTGAACCGGGGGAAAACTATCTTCAAGGGGAGCACGAGTGATTTTGACAACAGCATCGTTCCGGACAGTATTTTCTTGAAGGTACAGCCGGAGCCGGCGTTGGAGGAGGTGCAAGCCATTACGGGAGTTACCGGTGCGGAAGCCTTGGGAGACGGAAGTTTCCGGGTCCGTTTCGGGGATGATACCGAAGTGTTGGAAAATATAGTTGCAGTTGCAGCTTCTAAGGGATGGCATCTGGAGGAGATGGGAGTGGAGCGTAGCTCGATGGATGCCGTTTTTGCAGCGTTAACCAAACAACAGCATTAATATATGAAAATGATATTGAAAATAGCTAAAAAGGAGTGGATGCAGCTCTTTTTTTCACCGATAGCTTGGTTGCTTTTGGTTGCTTTTATCGTGCAGACAAGTCTTATTTTTATCCACCGTTACATGAGTATGGTGGATGCTTCAGCATATCACAGCGGTTATTCTGCGATGACCCATTACATTTTTAGCAACGTGAACGTCTCTGCCATGCGGGCTGGAACCGGCGGGTTGTGGATCAATATCCAGGATTTCCTTTTCCTGTATATTCCCTTGTTGACCATGGGGATTGTCAGCCGGGAGATTGCCAACGGGTCGATCAAGCTGATGTACAGTTCCCCTTTGCGTAATTCACAAATTATATTAGGAAAATTTTTGGCTTTGGTGGGCTATGCAGCCGTGATGATGGCACCTTTGCTGTTTTACGTGCTGTTCTCTTACGCCACGATCGGGGTGTTTGATTTACCTTGGGCGTTGACGGGGTTGCTGGGATTGTTCCTGTTGGCGTGTACCTATATGGCAATAGGAATCTTTGTTTCCTCGCTGACCCATCATCAGGCGATTGCAGCGGTGGGTACTTTCCTTCTGTTTACCTTTTTGAGTGTCGTTGGCGGAATGTGGCAGCAGTACGATTGGATGCGAGAATTTGCTTACTGGCTCTCCCTGAAAGGTCGGGTGACTACTTTTATTCATGGGTTATTGTGCAGTGAGGATTTGATTTATTTCCCGTTAATCTGTGCCGCCTTCCTGACGTTGACGGTGATTCGGCTGAATTCCGTGCGGCAGAAGTTGTCTGCGGGTTTGACGGCATGCCGTTATGTCGGCGTGGTGGCGGTGCTTTTCGCGGTGGGAGGTTTGTCTTGCGTGCCGCAACTGATGTGTTTTTGGGACACGACTGCAGACCAGCACAATTCGTTGCTTCCCGAGAGCCAAGAGGTGATGAAGGCGATCGATGAAAAGGTGACGATTACGTCGTATGTCAATATTTTGGATTACCTTTATAATAACGATTTGGCGTATCCCGGTTTCATCATGCGTAACCGGAAAGAGTTTGAAGGATATGTCCGGTTCAAGCCCGACATGAAGGTGAAGACGGTTTATTACTATGCGATGGAAACACCGGAATTGAATATGCGGTTTGCCAACGATTTTCCGGAAGCATCGGAGAAAGAACTGACCTTGAAATTCTGCATGAAGAATGGAATTGATCCCGGAATATTGAAGTCAAAGGAGGATTTGGATCCGAATGTGGGCTTGAAGGAGGCGGGGTATCCTACGGTTCGCGTGTTCCGGACGGAAAGCGGGAAACAGGCTTTTTACACGAATATGTACCGTTCGTCTATTTATGACGAGCCCGAAGTGATTGCAACGTTCAAGCGTTTGGTGACAGGTGCACCGCAGATCGGTTTTGTCCAGGGACACCGGGAAAGACGTTTGGACAGCAAGGAGCCGTTGGAGTATCAAACCGTGTTGAACGGGAAGCGGGAAAAACGGGCTTTGTGCAATAACGGATTTGACATCCGGGAGATTACTTTGGACCAATCCGTTCCGGAGGATATTTCCATCGTGATGTTGGCGGATCCACGGGAGGAGATTCCGGCGGCACATGAAAAAGTGTTGGAGGAGTATATTGCCCGCGGGGGAAATCTTATCCTGCTGGGAGAACCTCGCCGCCGCGACATTTTTAATCCGGTGCTTCGCCGGTTATTGGGGGTTGAGGTGACACCGCAGGTGGTGTTTGCCGGAGATGCGGCGACTCCTCAAAATAAATTGAAGGTGCTTTTCCAAACGGAAGATATCAAGGCTTTAAATATGAAGAGATTGGTGTTGAGTGAACGGATGATGCTTCAAGCCGCGGGAGGAATTGATGTGGTGGAAGACCGGGGATTCCAAACGTACGTGTTGACCCACACGGATCCGAAGGTGAGTCATTGGACGGAATTGGAAACCACGGACTTATCGGACGAAAAGGCAGAATATAACCCTGCGGCGGGAGAAGAGGAACGCGTGTTCAACACGATGATTGCTTTGAGCCGGGAGGTGAATGGTAAACAACAGAAAATACTTGTAGCGGGAGATACCGATTTGTTTAACAATGAAAACCAGGCATCCGGTTGCCACGTGATGCACGGTATTACCAATTGGATGACCGACGGGGAGTTCCCGTTGTTTATGCCCCGTCCGCGTGAGCAGAACACGAAAGTAAGCCTGACCCCGGACCAGTTCGGTGTGATTCAATGGGCGTTTTCCGTCGTGTTGCCTTTGTTGTTGGCGATCGGTGGATGCTTCCTGTGGTTTAGGAGAAAGGCGAGATAAAACATGTCGGTCAATGAAATTTAAAAGAGAGTTATGGGAGCTATCATAAAAGTAGAGCATTTGTCGCACCGTTACAGTGTGCAATGGGCGATAAAAGATATAAATATCGAGATTCCCCGGAAAGGCATTTACGGGTTGTTGGGCTCGAACGGGGCCGGAAAATCGACGTTGATGAACAGTATTTGCGGGATCATCAAACCCACGGAGGGAAAGATTTACATCGATTCGGTGGAAATCGGAGAGAATCCGATATTAGCGAAATCGAAGATCGGGTTCTTGCCGCAACAGCCGCCCGTGTACGGGGATTTGAACGTGTATGAGTATTTGTATTATGCCGCTGAGTTGCGGGGCATGGAAACCCGGGAGATACCCGCCGCAATAGAGCGAGTATTGGAATTGTGCCAGATTGCCCACTTCCGGAAACGGTTGATCCGCAATCTTTCCGGCGGTTACCAGCAACGGGTGGGAATTGCCCAGGCGATTATCCATCAGCCGGATATCGTGATTTTCGATGAACCGACGAACGGACTGGACCCGAATCAGGTGGCGGACATCCGTTCCCTGATTCGCTTGATTGCACAAGAGCATACGGTGATCTTTTCCTCGCACATTTTGCAGGAGGTTCGGGCGTTGTGCGAGCACATCTATATGATCGAGCAGGGAGAGGTGGCTTTTGACGGGTCGATCGAGGAGTTCGACAGTTTGGCGAGTCCGGACTCCATCTTCGTGACCCTGCGGGATGCTCCCGCCGTATCGTCGATCGAGTTGATCGAGGGGGTGATGGGCGTCGAGGAGTTGGGGGACGATAATTTCCGGATCCGTTTTTCGGATGCCCGTTTGGCAATGGACGGTCTTGTGCGAGCCAGTACGGAAAATCGTTGGCGGATGACGGAAATCCGCTTGGAAAAGAAGAGCCTTGAAGCCATTTTTGCGGAATTGGTGCAACAGGCGAAAGAACGTCAATAATGGATTAAAATCGATGTTATGAGAAATGTATATAGAATAGCGAAGACCGAGTTGCGGATGTTGTTTTGTTCGCCGATCATGTGGGTGTTGTTGTTGATTTTTGTGATGCAGGCATCTGGCATTTTTTCCGGACTGTGCTGGCGGATCGCCCATAACAATGAATGGGGGGACGGGTATTTTTCACCCGGTTCCTTTGGATTTATCATGGGGATGTGGATGAGTACTTGCGGATCCCTTCATTTTTATATCCCGTTGCTGACCATGGGGTTGATCAGTCGGGAGTTGAGCACGGGTTCCATCAAGTTGCTTTACTCCTCTCCGATTAGTAATGCGCAGATTGTTTTGGGTAAATTCTTTTCGACAGTCATGTTTGCCGTGATCCTGTGCGTGGTACTTTTGTTGTACGTGTTTGTCGCGGGCAACATTATCGAGGCTTTTCAATGGCAGGCCACATTGGTCGGACTGTTGGGAATTTTCCTGTTGGCTTGTACCTATATTTCCATCGGACTGTTCGTGTCGAGCCTGACCTCCTACCAGTTTGTGGCGGCGTTGGGTACGTACCTGTTGTTGGCCTTGTTATTAGCCGTGGGCGGCTGGTGGCAGGAGTATGACGTGGTACGGGATATTACCTATTGGCTTTCCATCAGCGGTCGGGCATACACCTTTGTGGCGGGAATGATTTGCAGCGAAGATTTAATCTATTTCCCGGCGGTGACGGTGATGTTCCTGTTGCTGACGATTATCCGCTTGAATTCCAAACGTCAGACCATATCGGCGTTGAAGGTGTTCAGCCAATATGCCGGTGTGGTGGTCGGGATCAGTGCGATTGCCTATTTCTCTTCCCGCCCGATGCTCAGGGGGTATTATGACGCAACGACCCGAAAAGACAATACCTTGACACAACAGAGCCAGGAGGTGATGAAGAAATTGGACGGGGAGTTGAAAATCACGGGTTATGCCAACCTTTTCAACACTCGTTACCGCGATGTGGCATTCCCGTATTTCGTGCAACAAAACCGGGAGACGTTCCGTTTGTTCGAACGTTTCAAACCGGATATGAAATTAAAGATGGTGTATTACTATGACAGTATCACGGTGGACGACCGGGTAGGAGCTGCTTATTCATTTGATGAAATTTGCAGGACGATGCCTGATAAGACCATGCGGGAACGTGCCGAGGCTATGGCGAAACGTTACAGGTCACCTTTCCGCATATTTAAAAGCCCGGAAGAATTGAAAGCGCGGGGCGTGGACTTGAGGGGGGAACGTACGACCAACTGGCTGTTGGAGTGGAAAGACCGGAAAGTGTGGTTGAGAAGTTACCCGGGAGAGGTGAATCACACGTTGCCCTTGGAAAGAGAGATCAGTGCGGCGCTGAAAGGGTTGGTGACGAAATTGCACAAGGTGGCTATCGCCACGGGGCATGGAATGCGGCAATTCTCCACGACGTTACCGGGAAGCTATCACGATATTGCGATCGAAAAAGATAAACGTAACTCTCTTATTAACCAAGGATTCAATCCCGTGGAGATCGACTTGAACACGCGGGTGGCGGATGATGTGGATGTCTTGATCGTGGCGGATATGCAAGAACCGCTCACGGAAACGGAGTATGCCTCTTTGAAAGAGTATGTCGACCGGGGAGGTAACTTGATTATTCTCGGGGAACAAAAACGGCGTGCGATCATGAACCCGTTGCTGGAGGATTTGCTCGGGGTGCGTCTTTTGGATGGTATTTTGGTGCAATACCGTTTACCGGGACTCCGTCCGGATGTGTTCATTTCACGTGCCCGCCCGGTGGCAGCATCGCTCTCTTACCTGTTGGATGACCTGACGTTGTCGATGCCTTCCGCTTCGGGATTAGAGCAGACGGCAGAGAGAGGTTTCACGTACACTCCCTTGTTTTGTTCCGACACGATTGTTCCGGAGTTGAATGACAGGCAACGGGAAAACCGTTCGTATGCTGCTTGGAACGAGATGGAGTCGGTGGATATCGATGCGGGAAGATTGATTTGCAATCCGGCGGCCGGAGAGGTTGCCAAAGAGTATTGTACTGTTGCTGCCTTGAGCCGGAAAGTGGGCGATAAGGAGCAACGGATTATCGTTAGCGGCGATGCCGATTGTCTAGGAAACGAGGAAGTTACCTTGATGAGAGGCGGTAACTATTTCTTCGGGTTGGCGGCTTTGCATTATCTCACGAATAACGAGATGCCTTTTGACGTGCGTCGTCCGGAAGCGAAGGATGTCCGCTGTCATTTGACGATGAAACAGTATGGTTGGATTAACCGGATTTTTACGAAATTCCTGCCGTTGCTATTATTGGGGTTTGCCGTTACTATTTGGCTTCGTAGGCGTTCCCATTAATTATTAAAAAGATGAGATTATGAGTTTTAGAACAGATAAACAGACCTTGGAAGACTTGATGTTATTCGGGCGTTCCAACAGCCGTTCGGTTTTCGAGATTTTTAACCACACGCATTCCCGGGGGGCGATGCGGGTGATGGGCGATATGTTCCGGAATCCCTTGTCCGATGATCAAGCGATTCGCAAGCGGGTGGAGAACATCTCCTTTTTTACCTCGCATACGATCGATTTCCCGTTCACGGGGGAGATGTTCGATGCCTTGGAGTTTTACCTGAATAACGTGGACAGACGTACTCAATTGTCTAAAGACCAGAATAACGTGTCGCAGAAGTTGAGAAATATCTTGCGGGGTGACGTGGAGTTTGCCTGGATTCACAACGGGATTATCGCTTCATTGAATTTGTTGAATCACTTGGACGCTTTCTTGGGCGAGTTACGGAAAAATCATTACCCGGATGCCGATAACCGGTGCGAGGAGTTGGCAAAATTGTTGGTATTCGAGGAGTGGAAATGGTACAAGGAGTACAAGGGAAAAAAGAAAGTGACGCAGGATCAGGCGATCGAATTGGATCGGGCGTTCCGTTTCCAGTTCCGGGATAAATTGTTGCGTATTTTGGAACACATCTTCTTTATCGACGTGTACATGAGTGTCGCCTCCGTGGCGGTGGAGCGCAAGTACGTGTTTCCGGAGGCGTGTCCGGCAGGGGATATTTGCTTGAAATTGAAAGGAGTATATCATCCTCTTTTGGATAAACCCGTGGGTAATGATCTAGAGATGGACAAGGAAACGAATGTTATTTTCCTGACGGGGGCGAATATGGCGGGGAAATCGACCATGATGAAGACACTTTCGATAGCCTTGTTCTTGGCACACATGGGCTTCCCCGTGCCCGCGCAGTATATGAAATTCTCTGTACGCAACGGGATGTTTACCACCATCAACTTGCCGGATAACTTGAACCGGGGATACAGTCACTTCTACACGGAGGTGATGCGTGTGAAAAAAGTGGGTGAAAATCTGAATAATACGGGGCGGTTGATCGTGCTTTTCGACGAGCTTTTTCGGGGTACTAACGTGAAGGATGCATACGATGCCACGCTTGCCGTGGTGCAGGCTTTTGCCAAGAACCGGGATTCTTTATTTATTATATCCACTCATATCACCGAGGTGGGCGAGGCGTTGAAGGGCGTGTGCAAGAATATACGTTACCTGTATATGCCTACCCGGATGGAAAATATGAAACCCGTGTATCCTTACAAGTTGACGGAGGGGATAACTACTGACCGACACGGTTTGGTGATCGTGAATAATGAGCATATTGTAGAAATTATAAAAGGAGAGTATCATGATTTTTGAAACAGACCAACAGACGTTGAATGACCTGAATATTTTAGGAAAATATAAAGCGAATTCTATTTATTCCTTGTTTTGTCAAACCGTAACGGAGGGGGGCGAGGTGTTGTTGGAACAAATATTCATGAACCCCTTAACCGATGCGGCCAAGATAGAGGAGCGGGTGGCCGAATTCCGTTGGTTCGAGCAGTACGGGAAAGAGTTCCCGTTGGATTCGGAGGCGAGCGGAGAGGTGGAACACTACTTGATGACGAGTGGATTCAAGATGTTGCCCAAAATCTATGAAGCCTGTAAGTTTAGGATGTTGGAATTGATCGGTAATGATCCGGCGTTGGAATTGTGGCGGGAACAGGTGACACAGGTAATTCGTTACTTGTGCCAGGTGAAAGAGTACGTGAACAGTTTACATCCTTCCGTGGAAAGTACTCCGTTGAAAAAGCAGGTGCAAGAGGTTCGGCGTACGTTGAATAATGAAAATATGAGTGAGTTATTCCGCTATGGGGAGAAGAAGAAAATGTCGTTGAAACAATTGGTTCGTAGTGACCGGATTTTGTTGGCTTTTGAACGCGGCGCTTTACAGGAAGTGCTGGAGTTCGTTCACCGGGTGGATGTAGATACCGTGGTGGGGAGAGTGGCTCGCGAAAGGCATTTCTGTTTTGCCGAGACAACGGATAAGAACGATATCAATATTCAGATCGAAGGGGTGTCACACCCGTGCTTGACCAAGGCGGTATCCAATAACATGGAGATTACGCCGGAACGGAATCTGTTCTTCCTGACGGGAGCGAATATGGCGGGGAAGTCGACTTTAATGAAGTCCTTCGGTATCGCCGTTTATATGGCGCACATGGGCTTCCCGGTAGCTGCCAAACGTATGCGGTTTCGGGTGCAGCAGGGAATGTATACCTCCATTAACGTGTCGGATAATCTGAGTATGGGGTATAGCCATTTCTATGCAGAGGTGTTACGGGTGAAAAAAGTGGCGATCGAGGTTAGTCGCAACAAACAGTTGGTGGTGATCTTCGACGAGCTTTTCAAGGGAACGAACGTGAAGGATGCATACGATGCCACGCTTCTTGTTGCCGCTGCCCTTGCCGAACGGCAGAATTGCTCGTTACTCATATCTACCCATATCATCGAGGTTGCCGAGGAGTTGAAGAAAAAACGCGACAATATCAATTATGAGTACTTGCCTACCGTGATGAAAGGGAGTGTACCGACATACACGTATAAGTTGGAACCCGGGGTGACGAGGGACAAGCACGGTATGATTATCCTGAAAAACGAACGGGTAGTTGAAACTATTTTAGGTGAAAACAAATAAATACAATAATGAAACAAATACTATTCTTTTTATTGATAGCCTGTACGTTTACCCCGGGGGTAAGGGCGCAAGATTCCGGCGTGTGTTTTGAAAAAGGGGTTGAGTGGAAACAAGTGGTGAAGAAGGCGAAAAAGGCGAAGAGGTTGATCTTCCTGGATTGCTATACTTCCTGGTGCGGTCCGTGTAAAATGTTGGCGAATAAAGTATTCCCGAATGATACCGTGGGCACGTTCTTTAACAAGCACTTTATTAATGCGAAATACGACATGGAGAAGGACAGTTCCGGAGTGATGCTAAAGAAAAAATATAAGATTGCGGCTTTCCCGACGTTGCTTTTCATTGATCCGAAGACGGAAGAAATCGTGCATAAGGTGGTCGGAGCCTGTGACGTGAAGTTGATGGTCGAGGAGGGTGAGCAGGCCATAAATACGGAAGAGAATTTGAAGGGACTCCGGCAGCGTTTCGCTGCGGGGGATCGGAATGTGGCTTTCTTGAAAGGATATTTGTTCACGGCGATGTATGCCCGTGAAAGTGAGGACCAAGCCCAAGCCATGCAGGCTTTTTTAGATGTCTTGCCGATTCAGGATTTGGCGGATCAGGCAACTTGGCATATCGTGAGCAATGCTTCGTTGAATCCGCTTTCCACGCCCGTGAAGCACGTGATGGACAGTTTGGATTACGCGTATCAAGTGGTGGGAAAAGAGAAATTGGACGAGTGCTTAAAGTGGGTGTTCTATAATTCCGCTTATGGAATTGCCCGGTGGACACCGGGAAGCGGTCAGTCCTTCAACGAGGAGGCGAACGATTCGTTGGTGAATTACCTGTTGCGCTTCGATCATGTTTCCTCTCCTGCCCGGTTGGCATACGTGTACACGGCAAAGTATGCCCGAGAGGGTAATTACGGGGGAATGCTGGACAAGATGCGGGAGGCTTTCAGTTACAACGTTTTCCGGGAGAATGACGGGGATACCTATTTCCACTTGTTCATGGACCAGTTGTCACGGAGCACGGATGCTGCGGCTTTGCAGCGAGGTATCGACTGGATTGACGAGGAAGCTTTGAAAACGACAGATTTGATGTTGATGAGTAATTTGATGAAACGGAAAGGTAATCTGCTGAAAGCGAAGGGAGATACGGTCGCCGCGGAAAAGGCTTTCGAGCTTGAGAAAAAGTACAAGGATGATTGGGTAAAGGTCTCCAGTCGTCCGAAACATTAAATATTGAGAAAAAGATATATATGAAAAAATGGAGTGATATTTATTCACGTTTTCGGAACGTGAAATGGGGCATTATTGTGTTCTTCGGGAGTGTGTGTGTCCTATTGAGCTCGAATGATGCCACGGCCCAGTCTAAAACAGGGGCATGGTCTTTACGCGCTTGCATTGAACATGCCCGGGAACATAATATTCAAGTGGAATATGCTCGCGTGGCATTGGTTAACACGTCGGTGGAATTATCCCGAGACAAGGCACAGCGATTGCCTTCCTTGGCTTTTTCTTCCACTCAGGGGTGGGGGCACCAGAAAAAGGCAGACGCGGCTACTGGAAATTTGAAGTCAATGAGTGCTTACACGGGGAATTACTCCCTGAATGGAGATTTTTCTTTGTACGAGGGGCGGAAACTGACCAATGCGATCCGGCAGCGAGAAATCGAGGAGAAGGCAATGACGCAGAAGGTGTTTGCGACACAAAACGATATTGAAGAGGCTGTGGCGCGGGCTTACTTACAAATCTTGTACGCGAATGAAACATTGAAAACGAACCGGCAAACCCTGGAGAGTTCCGAGAGTCAATTGTCCAGGACCAAGGGGTTGCATGAAGCTGGATCCGTTTCATTGAGCGATTTGTCGCAGATGGAAGCACAGTATAGTAGTGATTTGTATCGGGTGGTACAATCCGAAAATGATTTGGCTTTGGCCAAATTGCAATTGAAGCAATTATTGGAACTGGATCCGGAGGAAGATTTTGAGGTCGTTTTTCCGGAATTAGATGAGAAGAACGTACTTCTCCCGTTACCGGGATTGGAGGACGTGTACCGGGAAGCTTTGCGCGTACGACCTGAGATAAAAAGTCAGCAAATGAGCGTGGAATCATCTTTTTTGGGTGAAAAAATTGCCCGGGGAGGGTATTTCCCGAGTGTTTCGCTATCGGCTTCCGTTACCACGAATCATGACTCTAAAAGTTCTGATTCCTACTTCTCGCAGATGGATGACCGTCTGGTGGAGAACGTCGGGGTTAATATCAGTATCCCGATCACGAATCGTAAGCAGGTAAGAACCAATGTTTCAAAAGCTCGTTTGCAAACGGAACAAGCCCGGTTGGACGAGCGGAATGTACGGAAAGAGTTGCTACAGACGGTAGAGTCGTTGCATCAAGATGTGGTGGCAGCTCAGAGTCGTTACCAGGCAGCAGTACAACGGGTAAAGTCTACTTATGAAAGTTATCGGTTGGTGGAAAACGAGTATAAAGCTGGGTTGAAAAACGTGGTGGACTTGTTAGTGGAAAAGAATAATTATTTGTCAGCCCTGCAAGAACAGATTCAGGCCAAGTATCAAGCGGTGCTGGCGTACAAATTATTGAATTTTTATAGAAATGAACCTATTGATATCTAAAATTTTATAACGAAATAAGATGAAAAGAATTGTTTTAATAATTGTTGCGGGACTTGCTTCCTTGTTTGTTTCTTGCCAGTCAGGGAAAAAGGAGAAAATAAAATACGAGGTGTTTGAGGTTAAAGAGGGAAATATTCGTAATACAATCACGGCAACAGGAACAATAGAGCCTGTTACTCAGGTGGAAGTGGGAACTCAGGTTTCTGGTACGATTGCCCACCTTTACGCGGATTATAACTCGGAAGTGAAGAAAGGGCAGTTGATCGCGGAGTTGGATAAAACCGTGTTGGAAGCGGAATACGAGTCTGCACTGGCTACTTATCATTCTAACCAGAATGAATTTGCCTATGAAAAGAAAAATTACGAACGCCAGTATGGTTTATATGAAAAAAAATTGGTGAGTGATTCTGAATTTGAAACCTCTGAATATCAATACGAGCGGGCTAGCCGGGCGTTGGAGAAATCTTGTTCGGACTTGGTGAAAGCGGAACAAAATCTGAAATATTGCATGATCTATTCTCCTATTGACGGGGTTGTGATTTCCCGTGCCGTGGATGAGGGGCAGACGGTGGCAGCAACGTTTAATACGCCGAAGTTGTTCGTGATTGCGAATGACTTGCGGGAAATGCAGGTCGTGGCAGACGTGGACGAAGCGGATATTGGTCAAGTGAAAGAGGGACAGAAAGTGATCTTCTCGGTGGATGCTTTCCCTGATGAATATTTTGAAGGTTCGATCACGCAGGTGCGTTTGGAACCTATTATAACCTCGAACGTGGTAACCTACGAGGTGGTGATTGATGCCCCGAATCCTGATTTGAAGTTGAAACCGGGACTAACGGCTAACATTACGGTGTTGATCCACGAAAAAGAAAACGTGTTGATCTTCCCCTTGCGCGCTTTGCGTTTCCAGCCGGAAGAGGAACTTGAGGATACGAAAGTGTCCGGGAAGGTGAAGGTTCAGGCCGGAGTGAAAGAGACCAAATCCGTTTGGGTACAAACCGCTGAAGGTCTGGTGAATAAAAACGTGCGTACGGGAATTTCGGATGGTATTTACACCGAAGTGTTGGAAGGTGTGAAAGCCGGAGATCAAGTGGTGATCGGGGTGGAGTTACCGGAAAAAGATTCGGGAAAAGCCTCCCAAAAAAGCAAACCGGGTGGTAATCCGTTGATGCCTAACATGACGGGACAACGACCGCATTGATTTTGTACAAAAATTTGTTTGTAGTTTATAGACAGACCAATGGAAGATATTATAAGAATAGAGAATTTGTGTCGGGATTTCAAGGTAGGCTCGGAAACCGTTCATGCTTTGAGGAAGGTTTCTTTTTCGATTCAGGCGGGAGAGTTCGTTACGATTATGGGTACCAGCGGTTCGGGAAAGTCAACCTTGCTGAACTTACTGGGATGTTTGGATTGTCCCACGTCGGGGGATTATTATCTGGACGGGCGATCTGTTCAAGATATGGGGAAAAATGAACGGGCCTCTTATCGGAACTTGAAAATCGGTTTTATATTTCAGTCATATAATTTATTACCGAAAACTTCGGCATTGGAGAACGTGGAGTTACCGTTGCTGTATAATCCCGCTTATTCCAAACGAGCTAGAAGAGAAAAGGCTCTTGAAGTTTTGAAAGCCGTGGGGTTGGAGCACCGTATTCACCATCGTTCCAATCAAATGTCCGGTGGACAGCAACAACGAGTGGCGATAGCCCGGGCTATGGTAAATGATCCCGTTATTTTGTTGGCAGACGAGGCCACGGGTAATTTGGATACCCGTACCTCGTATGAGATTTTAGCATTGTTTCAACGTCTTCACGCGGAAGGTCGCACGATTATATTCGTGACGCATAACCCGGAAATCGCCGAGTTCAGCAGTCGTAATATTTTGCTCCGTGACGGGCAAATTATTGAAGACAAGAAGAATACTCAAATCAATTCGGCGCAACGGATATTGGAATCATTGCCGAAAATAGATGATTGAGAATACCTAAATTTAAAATAGAAATGAATTACGGGAATTTGATAGTGATAGCCCTTCGGGCATTAAATAACAATAAATTACGCGGGTTCCTGACCATGTTGGGAATCATTATCGGGGTGAGCTCGGTAATCTCGATGCTGGCTATCGGGGAGGGATCCAAACGTAGTATCGAAAAACAGATCGAGGAACTCGGGGCAAACATGGTTGTGGTGACCCCGACGAATGCCTTGGTCGGGGGGATCCGGCAGAATGGTGTGATCGTACAGACCTTGAAACTGGAAGATTATCGGGCGATAGAGTCGGAAGTTCCTTATTTGGAGAGCTGTTCTCCTTATGTGACGAAATCGGGTCAGGCGATTTTCGGATCGTATAATACCCCGACGTCTATTTACGGGGTTAACGAGGATTACATGGATATCCGTCGTTTGACGGTAGCCAAGGGGGAGATGTTCAGCGATCAGGACATGAAGATGGCCGCGAAAGTGTGCGTGGTGGGACAAACGATAGTGGATAATCTTTTTAAGAACGGGGAGGATCCTCTCGGTCAGGTCATCCGTTTTGATAAGATCCCTTTCCGAATCATCGGGGTGTTGGCTCCCAAGGGATATAACTCCATGGGGCGCGATCAGGATGATATTATCGTGGCTCCTTTCACGACAATACAGAAGCGATTGCTTGCCATTCCTTACATGCACGGGATATACGCTTCGGTCGTGGACGAAAAATACACGGCGAAGGTGATTCAAGAGATTACTGGTGTGTTGAGGCAGACACACGGTATTTCCGGTGTGCAGGAGGATGATTTCAATGTTCGCTCTTTGGAGGAGATGAGTGCCATATTGACGATGGCAACCAAGGTGTTGACGATTCTACTGGCTTGCATTGGGGGAATATCCTTGTTAGTTGGGGGAATCGGAATTATGAATATCATGTATGTCTCGGTGACGGAACGTACCCGGGAGATCGGGTTGCGTATGTCTATCGGGGCAAAAGGAAGACATATTTTGTTCCAATTCCTGATTGAGGCGGTGATTATCAGCGTTTCCGGAGGAATCATTGGTGTCCTGTTCGGTGTCGGGGCGGCTTTGGCGTTGCGTAGCTTGTTGGGGTGGCCGGTGAGTGTTTTGTTGTATTCGGTCGTGATTTCCTTCTTGGTTTGCACGTTTACCGGGGTGTTCTTCGGTTGGTATCCCGCTCGTAAGGCTTCTCGCTTGAATCCGATAGACGCTATTCGTTACGAGTAACGAAGGTGAAATATTCTTCGCTAATGGTGACGTCATGTGAATTTACGTTCGTGATATTACACGAATCTAACCCAAATAAAGAAGTGAATTAACCCAAATAATCCCACACGCTCGAAGATCATTCGAGGCTTATTCAGAGCTTAGTCATTCCGTAATGTTTGAGCCACGAGGAAGCTTCGAATGATCTTCGAATAAGGGGGATTATTTCCCTAGGATTTCCTTAGCTTCTCAACAGGTTCTCATTATAAACCTAGTTCTACGTCAAGAGAAACATTTTCCCCCTCCGCAAAAAAGGTAAGAATCACGATGATTTAAGCATAGCTATATATCACAACCTGCCCACAACCTTGGTTCCCGGTTCAAAAAACATAATATCATTTTCCTTGGTTTATGAATATAAATATACACTTTTCCAACGAATGAGTCATGTTAAAAATACACTTTTCTTATATTTTACAGGATAAGTAATCACACTTTTACCCTTGCCACACATTCTATCAAATATGGAATACGAACCACAACACGTTGTCCTCCGGCCACCTCAATCAACTCACCCCGTACCCCAGCTAATTCACCTTGGAGCACTCGTATAGCAGATCCTACGGGTAATCCTTCATTCACGATTTCAAGCGTCTCTGCCCGTTCATTCAAGATTTTGAAACTCTCTAACTGCTCGTCCGAAATCACAACCGGAACCTGTTTCTCCTGTAACAACGCAATCACTCCCCAAATTGATAACACGGAAGGTAAATTCACTTCAGAAACACGGACAAAAATACACCCCGTAATCACAGGAATTTCCAATCTTCTCTTTTGCCCATCTCTCACAAATTCAACTGCTCTCACAGGCAAATAGTTCTCAATTCCTGCTTGTTCCAAACGCTCCTTCACACGTTTTTCCGCCCGAGAAGCAGTGAAAACTGCATACCAATTCGTATTCTTCATTACTCTCTGACTTCTAAATTTTCGGCTACCTGAATTTTATTTAAAACCTCTTCCATATGATGCTCTACACCTTCCTCTTCCATCTGGAAATCAATAGATTCATAGGTTGAATTTTTCGATTTAAACTCAGGAACGATACATTTCATTTGTTTCACCACGGCAAAATTATCTTTTGTCTGCAAAGCTATATCAAGAGCCTTTATCGCATCCGTAACTTCACTATAATTATATTCACGTACTTTGGCAATCTTTATTCGCTCATGCACGGTCGGCAAAGTCGTCTCCTTCACGTTAAGCACCTCCTCGTACAATTTCTCTCCCGGTCTCAAACCGGTAAAGACGATATGAATATCTTTCCCCACTTCATAACCGGAAAGTTTAATCATCTTACGGGCCAGATCAACAATTTTGACGCTTTTGCCCATATCAAAAACGAATATTTCACCGCCATTTCCCAACGCTCCCGCCTGCAAAACGAGTTGACACGCCTCGGGTATAGTCATAAAAAAACGAGTTATTTCCGGGTGAGTAACTGTTATAGGACCACCCGCCTCAATCTGTTTCTTGAAACGAGGGATCACCGAACCATTCGATCCCAAAACATTCCCAAAACGAGTAGTAATAAAACGAGTATTCGCAATGCGATTCAATGATTGTGTATAAATTTCTGCGATACGCTTACTTGCACCCATAACATTCGTCGGGTTCACTGCCTTATCGGTGGAGACCATCACGAAACGCTGACAATCATACTTCACAGCACAATCGGCAACATTTTTCGTTCCGAAAATATTAGTTTTCACTCCTTCAATCGGGTGTTTTTCCATCATAGGGACGTGCTTATAAGCAGCCGCATGATATACGATATTGGGATGATATGTTTTAAAGATTCCTTCCACCCGGCTCGCATCACGTACATCCCCGATCTCGACTTTATAATCCGTGAAACCACACTCTTCTTTCAATTCCAGCTCAATATCATAAAGTGGAGATTCGGCCTGATCAAACAAAACGATCAAAGAAGGATTAAAATGCGTCAACTGCCGCACAATTTCACTCCCGATAGAACCAGCCGCTCCGGTCACCAAAACCACTTTATTCAATAATTGTTTTCGAAGATTGGTCTCCTCCATGTGAATCACGTCCCTCTCCAACAAATCTTCGATCTTGATATTCCGGATATGCCGCATACTCAACTCCCCGTTAATCCAACTTTCAAAACGAGGCACTTCGAGTACGTTCACATCAGCGGCCAAGCAGATCTCGACAATTTCCCGTTTTTTATCAGGAGAAATCATCTTTTTGGCGATAACCACCTTGTCCACCCGGTTACGTTTCAATAAACCGGGTAAAGATGACATTTTGTAAATCTTAACTCCCTCTATAATCTTTCCCGCTTTCCGATCATTCACATCAACAAAAGCAAGAATATTATACGTGGCATCCTCCACGTTATCCATAGCATGTTTTGCCATGATACCGTATTCATCGCTACCACATATAATTACGTTCTTTTTAGTACGTTCGGCACCAATATACTGCGCAAACACTTTCTTCACGATCACCCGGCTCATAACCATCAAACTGGTTAGAAGAACATACTCCGTGAGTAAAACGGAAACCGGTATAAAAAGATAATCATACAACAAGAAAAACACGCCACTCCCCAAAAGAAGGGCAATCTCCCCTGCCGTCAACACGTAATAGATGCGCAAAGCATCCTCCGTTCCAGTGAAACGTACTATTCCGGAATAAGTATGTCCCAACAAGAAACTGATTACCCGGATACTCACAATTACAAGAGCCCCGGTCAAAACAAAATCCAATCTCATCCGATCAATCTGAAAATTGACCCAAATCAGATAGGCAACGCTAACTGCCATAATAGCAAGAGCCACGTCAATCAAAAATACAATCCATCGAGGAGTGTACGAGAATGAACGCAATGTCCTCATTCTATTCAGACCATTTGTGATAAGTGCAACCATAATTTTTTAATATAAAAATAAAACCTTCACGGGATAAACCTCCTAAAAGGTGGACACCTGCAAAGGTAATAGTAATAATATTAAAAAAAAAATTTTTAGTAGGCCTTCAAAATATTAACCTCATCTTCAGTTAGGAAACGCCAGTGACCCCTAGGTAAATTTTTCTTCGTGATCCCGGCAAAAAAGACACGGTCCAAACGAAGAATCTGATACCCCAAATGTTCGAAAATCCTCCGGACAATACGATTTCTACCGGAATGAATTTCAATCCCCACCTGTGTACGATCATCTTCTGCCACTCTCACGTCATCCGCCTGGATAAAACCATCCTCCAGATCGATTCCCTTACGAATAGCCTCCAAATCGCCCGTTTGAACCACCTTATCCAAGAACACGTGATATATCTTTTTCTGGTTATACTTCGGGTGTGTCAATTTTTTTGCCAGATCGCCATCATTCGTGAAAAGCAACACTCCCGTGGTCTGGCGGTCAAGTCGTCCGATCGGGTACACGCGCTCTTTACAAGCTCCCTCGATCAAGGCCATCACGGTTCTACGTTCCAAAGGATCTTCCACGGTCGTCACGTAATCTTTCGGCTTATTCAACACCAAGTATACTTTACGTTCTGGAGTAATCACTTGATCATCTACCTCCACTCGATCCGTACGCTTTACTTTTACCCCAACTTGTTGCACAACTTCCCCGTTTACTTTCACCCGACCGGCTGTAATCAACGCATCTGCATCACGACGTGAACACACCCCGCCTTTAGCGATATAACGGTTCAAACGTAATTCTGTCTCCTGCCCCTCATTCTTCTTACGATATTCAATTTGTTTTTTCTTACTATACACACTTTTGGGAGCACTATCCCCATCTTCCCGACGGGTAAACACTTTTCTTGCCGGACGATCAGAATAACGATCCCGACGATCATCCCCCTCTCTGCGATCCCGACGATCGCCACGATACCCTTCTCTACGTCCTCTGTCCTCACGGGAACCTCTTTCCCGCCGTCCTTCTTCACGGCGATCATTACGCTCCCTGTTTTGATAACGGTTATCTCGTCTTTCTACATTTTCATCCCGATCTTGAGGCCGCCTTTCACGACGTTCTCCACGATCGGAAAAACGATTGTTATCCCTGTTACCTCTCTCGTACGATCTTCTGTTATCCCGATTCTCGTAACGATTATTCTCCCGATCCCCTCTTTCATGGTTTCTGTCTGAATCCCGGTAATAACGATTCCCGTTATCTCGATCTCCCGAGCCCTCGTTACGCTCTCTCTCCCGTTCTTTGTTCAAATCACGGATATACCCGTATCCTTGTTCCCGTCTCGGTCTGTCCGTGTTGAAACGGTTAGGTCTTCTTGTTTCGCTTTCTCCACCTTCACGGTTTTCGAAACGCGGTGTTCTACCCCGACGATTCTCATCACGATTCTCGATCGGCCTTGTAATTCTAGGTCTTTTAGTCTCCCTATTCATATACTTACGTATAAATTTTTGATTTTAAATTTATGATTCTTGCTTATAGCCCTCATCGGCCTATTCTATTGATTGAAGATATGCATCATTCTTCATACCTTCTTATTTATTCATTTTCAATTCTACATTTTCAACTTTCAATTATTTCGGTGCCGCCCGATATACAAATAACGCCACCACAGCAAATAACATATTCGGTATCCATACCGCTAATAACGGACTCATGCCTCCATTGGTTGCAAAAACCGTGGAAAATTGCATAAATAATATGTACGAGAAACTGATTAACAATCCTAATCCCAAATGGAACCCCATTCCTCCCCGAATCTTACGGGAAGCGATACATACCCCGATTAACGTCAATATAAATGTAGCGAACGCTCCCGAAAACATCTTGTACTTTTCAATCTGGAACTCAACCACGTTACTACTTCCCCGCAATTTTTGTCGGGCTATGTATTCATCCAGTTCCGGTAATGTCAAACGTTCTTTAATTTTTTTGGGGTCCTCGGAGAATTCCGCCGCACTAAAATTTAATAGCGTATCAATAGTTTGTCCCGTCGTGTAAGTCTCCTTGATCCCGTCAAATTCCCGTAACGTCCAGTTGTTAATCCGCCATTTCTCAAGTTCTTTATTCCATGATATAGATTTTGCGGTCAACTTACTAACCAGCGTATCCTCCCGAAATACCTCGTAGGTAAAATCATTGCCCCGGCTAGAATACACATTAAAACTCGACATATAAATAAAAACACCCGGCGCAATCTGTCGGTGAATATTCTCCTCCTTGTTACTATACTTTTTCCAAATATATTGCTCGGAAAACTCGATCCGTTTCTTGTTGGCATTCGGAATAATAAAAGCACTCAAAAGAAGTGACAAACAGGCAATCACCCCGGCCGATATCATGTATGGCCGAACCATTCTCCGGAAACTGATACCCGTACTTAAAATAGCAATAATCTCACTATTATAAGCCATCTTAGACGTGAAGAAAATAACCGAAATAAAAGTAAACAAAGAGGAAAATACGTTCGCAAAATAAGGTACAAAATTCAGGTAATAATCAAATATGATCGCCTTCACGGGAGCCTCGTTCTCGATAAATTTTTCCAATCTCTCCGAAAGGTCGAAAACCACGACAATACTCAAGATCAGTACCATCGAAAAGAAAAAGGTACCTAGAAACTTCCGGATAATATATAAGTCTAATTTCTTCATTTTATGCTAGTTGCTTCTCAGCACTATAATCTTCGTGTAACTTTTTTTATCGTGCTCTCTTTCCACGTCACGAAATCTCCTTCCAATATGTGTTTACGAGCTTCACGTACTAACCACAAATAAAACGACAAATTATGGATCGAGCAAATTTGTAGCCCTAAAATTTCATCCGCTTTAATTAAATGTCGCAAATACGCTTTCGAGTAATCATTATCAACAAAACTCAACCCAGCCGGATCAATACGACTGAAATCCTTCTCCCACTTCTTGTTCTTTATATTGATCACGCCCTCCGTGGTAAACAACATACCATTTCTCCCATTCCGGGTCGGCATCACGCAATCGAACATATCCACGCCTAAAGAGATTGCCTCCAAAATATTCTCCGGAGTTCCGACCCCCATCAAATAACGGGGCTTATCCTGCGGTAAAATCCGGTTTACGACTTGGATCATCTCGTACATGACCTCAGCCTCTTCCCCAACAGCTAATCCCCCGATAGCATATCCTTCTCGATCAAGAGCAACAGCGTGTTCCGCTGCCTTTTCCCGTAAATCCCGGAAAGTACATCCTTGCACGATCGGAAAAAGCGACTGGTGATAACCGTACAATGGCTCCGTAGAATCAAATCGTTTCACGCATCGTTCCAACCAACGCTGGGTTAATTCCAATGAATTTTTCGCGTAACCGTATTCACTCTGCCCCGGGGGACATTCATCAAATGCCATGATAATATCAGCCCCTATCTTACGCTGAATATCCATGACATTTTCAGGAGTAAACAAGTGTTTCGAACCATCAATATGAGAACGGAACACGACCCCCTCTTCCGTGATTTTCCGACAATCTCCCAAAGAAAAAACTTGAAAACCGCCACTATCCGTAAGGATCGGACGATCCCATGAATTAAATTTGTGTAGTCCACCTGCCTCTTCCAACACCTCTGTACCCGGTCGCAAATACAAATGATACGTGTTGCCCAAAATGATCTGGGCCTTAATATCTTCTTTCAACTCTCTCGCATGCACGGCTTTCACGGTTCCCACCGTACCCACCGGCATAAAGATCGGAGTTTCAATATTCCCATGATCCGTGGTTAACACACCACATCGTGCATCACTGTTTTTGTCTTTCGCTAAAAGGGTATATTTCATCTAATCATGATTTTGAGCGCACAAAGATAGGAATAATTAAATCTAAAATCATAAATCTAAAATTATTTATATCTTTGGTCCAAATTAAAAAAACAAAAAATAATTGTCATGAGGATGTTTTACAAGTTAATTGTATGTATGTTTATCGTGGGGTTTGCCCTACCCGGAAACGCTCAAAACAAGGGCAAAAAATTCACTCTGGAAGATTTTAACTTGACCTACACGTTCAGGACACAAGGTGTTTCAGGTCTTCGTTCGCTAAATGACGGGGAACACTATACAGTGTTGGAAGACAAAGGTAAAAAACTGGTCATGTATAGTTACAAAACCGGAAAAGCCGTAAGCACTTTACTAGACTTGAACGATCCCAAGTACAAAGCTGTTCAGACCATCCAAAATTACGAATTCAGCCCGGAAGAAGACCGGATATTGATCTGCACGAATATAAATCCGATCTACCGTCGTTCATTCACTGCAGACTACTTCGTGTTCGATTTTAAAAACAAGGAATTAAAACCTTTATCAGAAGGAGGTTCTCAACGTTTGGCAACCTTCTCTCCTACCGGAACGAAAGTGGCATTCGTGAGAAATAACAATATCTTTATCGCAGACTTACGTTTCGGTTCCGAAATTCAGATCACCTTTGATGGGAAATTTAATGAAATCATTAACGGAGCCCCCGACTGGGTATATGAAGAGGAATTCGGATTCAACAAAGCCTTCGAGTGGGCTCCCGACGGATCTGCTCTCGCATTCATCAAATTTGACGAATCAGCCGTGAAGACTTACCACATGAATATGTTCAGAGGACAATATCCGGCATACGAACAAAATGCCCTTTATCCCTCGAACTATTCCTATAAATACCCGAAAGCCGGAGAAACCAATTCCATCGTGAGCGTCCACGTTTATGACATTAAAGATCGTGTCACCACCCCAATGAATATTGGTGAAGAAACAGATATTTACATCCCCCGTATCAAATGGACAAAAGATCCGAAAAGATTAGCCATCATGAAACTAAACCGTTTCCAGAATCAACTGGAAATCCTGTTGGCCAATGCCCGTGTGGGAAGTACAACCGTGCTTTATCGGGAAGAAAATAAATATTATATCGCAGAAAGCAACCTGGACAACTTAATCTTCATGGAAGACGGGCAACATTTCATCATGAGTAGTGAAAAAAGTGGTTATTCTCATCTTTATTTGTATGCCATGAGCGGTAAAGAAATTCAGCCGATCACTTCCGGAAAATACGACGTGGTTGACTTCTACGGGTACGATCCGGTAAAAAAACTTTACTATTATGCTTCTCATGAAGAATCTCCTCTGGAAAAATACATCTACTCCATTGATTTGAAGGGCAAAAAGAAAAAACTTACCCCGACAAAAGGATGGAATGAAGCAGAATTCAGTAAATCATTCAAATACTATATTAATATAGTATCTAACGCAGATATGCCTCACGTGTACACCTTGTACGCAGCAAACGGTAAAGCCGTCCGCACGCTGGAAGACAATGCCGCATTGAAAACAAAACTGGCAGATTACGATGTTGCCAAAAAAGAATTCATTCAAATCCCGGCAGCAGACGGAACCACCATGTTAAACGCATGGCTCATGAAACCCGTGGATTTTGACGCATCAAAAGCTTACCCGTTACTAATCATCCAATACAGTGGTCCAAATTCTCAGCAAGTAAGCAATAGCTGGGGTATGGACTGGACACAATACCTCGCACAAGAAGGTTATATCGTGGCTTGTATTGACCCTCGAGGAACTGCAGCCAGAGGGGAAGAATTCCGTAAATGTACCTATATGCAACTCGGCAAAATCGAGAGTGACGATATGATCGCCGCGGCCAAATGGCTTGCCGGACAATCTTACATCGATGCTAAAAAAGTAGGTATCTGGGGTTGGAGTTTTGGCGGATTCATGTCATCACTTTGCCTTATGAAAGGAAATGACGTGTTCTCCACGGCTATCGCTGTTGCTCCCGTTACTCACTGGGGATTCTATGATTCCATTTACACGGAGCGCTTCATGAGACGCCCGCAGGATAATCCTTCCGGCTACAATGACAACTCCCCGATTAATTGGGTAAAACACTTAAAAGGAAATTTGTTGTTATGCCACGGAACCGCAGATGATAACGTACACGTGCAAAACACCTACGAACTATCAGAAGCTCTCGTGCAGGCAAACAAACAATTTGATATGCAGATTTACACCAACCGTAACCATAGCATATATGGCGGTTACACCCGATTACAGCTGTATACCAAATTCGTGAAC